>ENA-UOUE01000781-UOUE01000781.1-compost-metagenome-genome-assembly--contig:-NODE-781-length-23954-cov-14.206768_pt1 | contig 23954 bp, 33 predicted proteins | sample MGYA00238146_ERZ747223 | MGnify/ENA primary metagenome ERZ747223 (study PRJEB28781, sample SAMN06268865) | compost metagenome | isolation source: single cell | place: USA: California, Emeryville, Joint...
CACTTATTTCATCATGAAAACGAATGCAATTTCCCTACGTCGTTGCCATAGAGTTTAATTTTCAGAAAATAGAACATATTTGTATGATTTATTAACTAAATTAGCTTCATCCTCGAGATTCAGGTAATCTTGGCCTCTCAGCACTCTCGCGAGGAATTCGATGTTCACCGTTTCCTGTAGATAAAATTCAATTAGGAAACTCCACATAAATTTTCAAAGTTTACCTCTCGGTCCTTATTAATGTAGAAAATGAGCTCTTTGATCATCCTGGCTCTATCAAAGTAAACACAATGGTCTTGCATAGGCTCTGCCGCCACATAATCATCAAACCAAAATGGCGTCTCAACGAATTCTTCTCTATTCACAAGACCGTTATTCGCCACTTGCGACAGCATTTCCTTCGTAGATTCAATCGTCAATTCATCAGCAATTGGTGCTTCATATAACGCGCAGTATGTAGCAAGTGCTTTGAAGGATATCGATCCAGTGGACTGAGGATCCAAGTTCTGAATGAGTTTTTGGAAGTCTTTCGGCTGACGTTCCTGCCATTCCGCCGGGAAGTCGTTCTTGCTCATAGAGGAGCTCTATTCAATGAGAAAAGATTATAGTTTTTTGCATTTCTAATGAAGGCCTACCAGTCTGCGAGATAAGAACTGATACACGACCTGGGTATCGATCACGAGCATATCATTCGCGAGGTTTCTCAGCTCTTGGATCAACACGTAGAGCTGGCTGATGGTAAATCGGTATTTCTCAGGGAGTTCTTTGGCAGGGAGGAGGACAGGCTAGAAAATCACAGTTGAATAAAAAAGCACAAAAGAATCCGCTGTTACTGGAGGATCAATGAAGTTGAGGTATTTATGGCTGAACACAACGTCGACGTAGTTCAGCTGTAGCTCGTTCTGGATTTTCTCTTGGTTCTCGATCGCATGGCGGAAAATTCTCGTCTAATCATATGATAAGCCTTTGGATCTTTGGCAAATGATTTACTATTTGATACAACGCCTCGTTCTCAACTTTAACGCCATAGTAAATCCAATCATCAAGCTTATTGTAAACCGCGTTAGCGAGCGCTCTCATTTCCTTAATCCTGCTCTCAGCTATCGTCTTGATCATGTAAAGCCTGTATCTCACAATCGCTTTCTCTGTATTAATTGCTTGCTTGAGTTCTTTCTCCAAAGGAGTAATCTCCTTTGGTTCCTCTGGCTCTTGCTGCCCTTTCTTCCCAGCTTTCTTATCGTCCTTCTTCGGTGGGAGTTTTCCTCCCTTCTTATCGGTCTTAATCTCCTCGACCTCTTCCCCATTAAGAATCCTCAGTGAGTCATTGTAAAGCTTGTCTAAGCGAGGGAACAAATTCGGGTTATCGGCGCTCTCAATCGGAGGTAAGAGATCAGGCTGGGTCACGAGTTCAGGGCAAGGGTTTTCAGGAGCGTCAGGCAGATCCTTGTTGTCCAGTGTGTTGTAATAGTCGGTTAAGATCTGCGCAGAGACGTAGTATCGGTCGAGTTCTGTTTGTAAAAGTTTCTGGACATTCGACATGAAGAACTCCATTTCGTTCTCGATGTAGCCGGAATTTAAAATCTGCTTTCGTTCTTCAATTGCATACTCCTTTCTGCGAGGTAATATGATGAAAAATGCTGAGAATCTTGGGCTATTGTTACTTATTTTCGATCAATTCCCAAAGATATTGGTAAAGGTCTTCGACGCGTTGATGCAATTCTTCTTTGGTAGCGTCTTCTTCGCACATGTCTTTGTTATCTTCGACGAACTGGTTATATTCCTTCTGGAACTTGAGCACATGCAACTTTATGAATGAGAAATGCTTCAGATATCATAGTTAATCATGAAGTTTACCAATTTGTCGTCTTTCCTGGTGATGATCTCCAAAAATCTTCTCTGAATCTCAGCGACTCGAATATTAATGAAATTTCTTTAAAAAAATAAGAGATTTGGAGAATTGTCGGCAGAGATACCGTTGCTCTCGGATGTTTCTGAACACATGTTTCGACTGGTTCAGGTATTTATGAAGAGAATCTTCCCATGTGCCCGTAAGAACGTCCAAAATTTCCTTTGTGAGTCTTTTGAGAACCTCAGCAGATCCACCGGTCACAGCCAATAGACTATCTTGCAACTTTTCGCGTTCTGTGACAATCATCTAAAGAAAAAATTAGCAGGAATCAACAAATTCGTTTACTCTAGCATCCTCGATCTCTTGGCGCTTGCGCTCTTCTTCAGCTTCTTGTTCTCTCTGTTTTCTTGTCGATATTTCCTCAAGGAATGCCTCATTCTCCTGCTGCTTGTGATACAGAATTCTCGTTAGGAGTTCATCGATTTGCGTGTGAATATCAATGACTGGTCCAGTCCCTTCGAATTTCTGTAGGCAGTTGAGTTGAAGCTCCTCGAAACCGAAATTCTTAAACCATTCTTCAATAGCCGCAGAGTTTATATCATAATAATTGTGTTTCTCGACGATTGCGAGTTCGGAGTCCTCAGGGTTGTTGATTGGAACGAGATTTTCAACGAGAGGAGATTGATTCATTGGTGGAGGGTTATCATCGAGATGGTAAATTTGTTGAGTGTTAAGATCGATTCTTCGACCCAGGGCCCGGCGAAGACACTCGGCCTTGCTGACTTCTAATACAATGCATGAATCAATGCCTCCTTTGATAAGCTGTATTGAGAATGAATGAGTAAGAATGGAGATTAATCAAAGAGGAGGTACTTTTCTTGGGACTATCTTCTTGGCTATCGCTTTCACGATTTTTGCGGCTTCTTGTTTCTTTATTTCTGCTGGAGTGCTCGGAAGCTCGTCGTCTGGAACGTACCCTGTGAGTGCTTTCTCGAGAGCTTTAGCCTATAGTACCATGAAAGGATAATGCTTTAAAAGATAGCTTTTTGAGTAATTCAGTACTTGACTATAGTTATTTGGGAATCCGGTCAAGACCCATCCTTTATTATAGTAAGTTGATAGCGTTTTCAGCTTTTGTTCTTTCTGCGCAGTGATGAGGTCCTTCTTGCTGCTGCTCTTTTTAGGCGAGAGCTGCAATTGAGGCGGAATATAAGTTCTAAACTTTTCTTTTGCTTCCAACAGCTCTGCTGCGAGCTCTTCTTCGCTTTTGTTGGGGAAAAGCTGCCGAATCTTCAAAATGATGGCTTGGATGTAAATTTCCTCTGGAATCTGCTTTCCAGAGACCAAGATCTTCTTAATAGTCGCTGCAAGTGCTTTGGCCTCGGCGTTCAAATCCCTTGGGGGTGTGACCTCCTCTTCCTTTTCTTCCTTTGGAAGGAGATTGTCAGCTTCTGCAGCAATTTGCTGTTGAGAGCGGTTTTCTGAGGGTTGATTGGAGCGGTTCTCGGCTGGTTGCTCTTCTTGCCCTTCGTTGATTCTATCGGAAGAAACACCGGCAAAGTCCTGCTGAGCTAGAATCTCCCTTGAAGCTTGCTTGCTTTGGGAGGCCTCAAGCCCTGAAGCTTGCTTGCTTTGAGAGGCCTCAAGCCCTTCTGGAGTTGTCTAGTAAGAGATTAAGAGTCTAAAAACATCAATTATATTAGGAATACCAATTCAAGGAGTTCTTTAATAATCTCATCGACTTGTAAAATCTCAACGCCGTACTTTTCTTTAATGAATTTGCAAAGCGTTCGCTTTCCTGAGAACGCGTACCCTGAGACGACGAGCTTGAGTGGCATGTATCTCGGAACGTCTGGGATGCTCACTGCTTTCTTTTCAGGGAATGCCAGATCGATAATAGTCTCAACAACGCCTCCGAGGATAAAATTATTGATTGGCTCGTTAGGAATGTATTTATTATCCTCCTCGTTCTCAGGCCCGTTAAATTTATGCATTGGTCGCCACTGTCCTTTGCCGCTGATGTAGTCATCCAACTCCATTTCAGCCAACTTATCAGCACTCTCTTCCACCTGAGTTGTCGGAGGATTTGAAAGCACTTTCGTCGCGCTGGGATGTCTGAACGTCTGTCTTGGAATGAGCGGAATGTCTTCAGTAAACAGCGTCATGCATTCCCTCCAGAACCTAGGGTCGATCTCTTCGGTATCTCTGTCCTGCTGATGCGCGAAACATAGCTCCGATATCTCGAAGATGACATCGAGGAGCTTATTGCACATTTGGTAGTTCTCCATTCTCTTTCCAGTTTGGTATTCAACTGCGAGTTCCTTCTGCCGAATGAGCTTCTGTTCGATTTCTTGATCCCTTTCCTGCTGCAGACAGCCAAATAAGTACTCTTCCTGTTGCTGGGCTTGGAAGATGATATCATCTCGCTTTCTCTGGAATTTCGCCTCTCTGAGCAAGCGATCCTCAATAATAATATTTTTGCATTGGTAAGCTCGCCAGGCTTCATAGTCTATTTCTTTTTCCTTGAGAAATCGCATCGTAAGTTAACAATCATAGGAATTAAAGGCTAGTTTACTTGTTTTGATTGCTGGCCTATCTTTTCGACCAAAATTTCCTCTCTTTTTCTAATTTCGATCTCCTTTTGCTGTCTCGCTTGGTCGACGATCATCTTCCTCCTTCTCTTATCACGTTCTTTCCTGCCTTCTTCAGAAAGGAGCTTCTTCTCCTGCAAATGCGAGACAAAAGCTGCCGATGAGAATGCTGATTTTTCATCTAAACAGAACCATTAATTTCCCATTGGCAAAAATTACAAAAATGTTACGTCGTTTAGGAGCATCAAAATCTTCATCAGTTGCTGGTTTTTCAATCCCAAATTTCGGCAAACTGTTCTCAAACTCAGCGATCCCTTCTCTCACGTCCTCTCTCTCCTCGGCCTGTTTCTTCATCGTCATATTATTCGTTTTCGTCATCATTTTTTGCTCAAATTCTCTTTCTTTTTGCTCACGCGTGTGCTTAATCTCCTGGTTTTTCCTCCAGTTTTCCCAGCCTTTGGTCGTCCAATTTTCCATGAAGCTGATATTTCTTTGGAGTTTATTCAATTGAACCTTTCTGATTTCCTCCTTTGTTTTCTTCTCTTTGAGCTTCTCTTCCTCCAAATACATTTGGACTTTCTCGAGATTTTTTGCTTTCGCTTCCTCGAACTTCTCAAGTTTCTTTTCGAGATTAACGACTTTCTGTGCTTTGTTTGTTTGGTTCAGCCGCTTCTTGAAATACGTGCTTTCCATATTATCAAATTGCTCTTTTCGAGGCTCGATTTTCTTCAGAGGTGCAATCGTGTTCAATTTGCCGGTTGCGTTGAAAATGTTGATATCCGCTGGATTGTTGACCTTTTCCAGAGCCTATTCAAAGATAATGTTACAACTGTTTGAGACTTCAAAGCGCCTACCATTTTCAGCTGATATAAGACTTTCAGAGCCTCCCCGCGCTTTTCCTTGAGGATGCCATCTGCGATTTGAGCACTGAATTTGATTTTGAGGGATTTCAGAGTCGGTTCGAGGAGACTGAAGTTGTGTAGCTTGTGCTGTCGCTGATCACTGAGAAGAGAATGAGTGTTTCAAGGGAGAGGTAAGGTAGGTAACCTGTTAACAAATGTATCGAAGTCCATCTGCTGGTTGAACTTGGACAAAAGCTCGCCAAAGTAGTATCCATTGCTGAAATCCTTCTCGAAGTCGGTGATCTTCTGAGAGAGCTGCACTTCGTCGTTGAGCCAGCTGCGAATCAAATCACTCATGGAACAGAAATGGAACGATTTGTAGTTTTTCTTTCTTTTAAAATATTAAAGTTTTCAGTTTTGTTTTTTTCTTACTTGGTCTAATGCAAAAACTATTCATTTACAATGTCCAAATTAATTTCTTATACTACCAAATTTCCATCCTCTCCCACATAGATACATCTATCGTCAATGCGTTCTGAATGATTGAACGCATTGGCTCATCGCTAGTTTCTTGGGGAAATATTTAATGAGAGAACGTGAGGATATCCTTTGATATGAGAGTAACATCTTCATTTGAAATCAAAATTAAAACAGCTTTTAGGAGCAATCGCTTTTAATTAATCATAAACACACACACAAGCAATAATGAGAAGCATATCTAAAAAAGTATTAGATCCAGCGACGGGTAGTAAACGAGCGTACTTGCGAAGCCCTACAAAACCCCATGAGGATGAAGCCGAGCTAAAAAAGAGGGAACATGAGGAGAAATTGAAGTTCAAGCAGGATTTGCTGGAGAAAGAGTTTGAGAAGGAGCTAATGCAGAAAAGTTTGGAGGAGACAACGACCAAACAAAATATTCAGAAGGTAAAGCTGTCAGTTCTGCGTCGTTGATTGAATAAATCGAAATGTAGCTGAGACGATACCTAGACGATATTGCTGACGGCAATACAAAGAAAGCCGAGCAGCTTCACTCGCTAGGAGAGCAGATCAATTTTCTTGAAGATAAGAGCAAAGATCCTCTAAGTTCGCGTTTTATCGGGGAATTCAATGGAGGTCCGAGGAACTCGACGATAGCGCCGATAAATATTTTAGCGGATCCATACAATCTGGCCGATTTAGAACAGCAAGAGCAAGCGCTAATGCAAAAACATGAGGAAATCGATGAGTTGGAGCGAATGGAGGAACAGACGCATCTCGCATTAAAGAAAAAAATGAATGAATTGTATCGAGATAATGTGACTAATCATCATCCCATGCAATAAAATTCTAAATGAAATCTGGTCTAGGTGCTCTACAAGTCCCGTGTATATGAACTTCAGAGAGCGCTTGATCATGCAGAAGGGAGATTCAAAGATCTGCAGCCTGTGGAACTTGTTGCCAAGAGTTTCGAGGTATTTACGCTTGATTTCATTGAGATATTGATTTTTTTTTTGCTGGTTTGATAACAGACCACGGTGAAACAGAAATTCCAAGAGGTTAATGAGAACGTAAAGGCTGTTCAAGAATACGACGAGAATGTTAGAGCGTCGATCGCCTTGTCTCAGAGAGTAAATCACAGTCAATTGGTGGAATCCAAGGTTCAGTTGTCCGAAGCTTTAATCAAATTAGACGTAAATCAATTGAGTGAGAGATGGGAATTAAGCGATTCATTTTGTAGGAATATCGGAAATTGCATGAGGAGTACGAAAAGAAACTTGAAGAGCTGGATAGCTACCACATTCGATTGCTTGAGCAAAGGAATAATACTGAGCAAGTGAGCGGGATCATAGAAATCCTCGAGACATTAGAAAAGTATTTATATATTTGTTCGTAAATATTGAGATGATGCCAAATATATAGAGAGTTTATAAATCGGAATGAAGGGTCGCACTCGGCGAGCGACAGTGAATTCGAAGATGAGCCGACGGAGATTAACCGGAATTCTGAGATGTCAACTCGGAGTAAGAACACCCAGCCTAGGAAAAGCGTCAGTAACAAGCTGGTCCCCAACCGACGAAGCAGTGTCAGCGTGAAAAATAACGGTCAAGTCGCGAAAGAAAACACCACCGCTAGAAACGTGCAGATTCTGATGATGCAGACTTTGAATAAAAATCATATTATCTTCAAAATCCAGCGTTTTTCAAAGAAACATGAAAAGGGAGGTGTCGCTGGGTTCGCCGAAAAATTGATAAATCTCTATAAAAATCTCTGCCAGCAGGAGATAGGCTTAAAGATGCAATATGAAGAACTCTCACGACAAGTAAAACTGAATCTTAACAACAACAAAAAAACTCACTTGCCCTTGTAGAAATTAAAAAAAGACTCTGACATGGAGCTATTGATGAGAGATTTACAAAGGATGAGGGCAAGCAATGAGATAATTCTCCGAGAGGAAAAACTTAAAGAAGAGAACGCGATTACCAACCAGGAGGACAACCAAGACCTCAATGAAGAAGAAGCAGTGGCCAAACTTGCTGAGGATGCCGGCGTGATCCACCTAGGTAAAACTGTATCAACAATCAATCAAGTCAAAACTGAAGGCATCCACCAAACTGATATGGATCTGCTTCAGACCCGTGTAGAAGCGAACCAGCAGATGATGTTCGCCGCTTACTCGGGGATTATTGATATCCTCTTTAAGTAACAGCAATAGCAATCAGACCTTATATAATGTGCTTTATCGCGAATTATTAGACTGGCTACTTTGGTCTTGACTGCAGACAAACAAAGTTTAGGCATTGTGCCCGAAGACCTCCATAAAATCGCCGAGGAGGCTGAAACGCTCACAAAGAGCATTAGAGGCGTGAAGACAGCAGATTCGCAAAACCCGATCCCTTCTGAAAACAATACGAGGGGAGATATAAACTTCACTGATGCATCGCGACTGTTGCGCTTGGAAACGCATTCAAATCTCTCTTCAGAATTCTACGTAGACACTCGGTTCCATCTTCCGCAAGAAATCAATTTCGAAGCTTATACGCACTCTTCAGAGCATATCATCGCAACTTTTCTCAACTTTTTCGAAGGGTTCACCAAAGAGGCTTTCCAATTTGATAGAATCATACAAAATGTAACTTTCCTTAGTTAATTGACCCCTTAGAAGCTTCCTTAGGATATATTTATCAAAAACTTTGTGCCTCCACAAAGAATCCTCGAGTTACTCCAAGAGCACGCCTCTCTTGATATTCCCAAGGCAGAAGGTGCAATTACCTCCTCTCATTGTTGTACTAATTTAACCATAGCCCTCAAACGACTGTTTCATGAGTCAAAAACACTTACCGAAGACGGCGAAAACTTGCTTATTGAAAGATTTGAAAAACTGTTTGCGAGTTATTCAGAGCTGTTGGCAAAAGTACGCTCCGTCCTGAAAGAAGGTATGAGTGGTTCTCTGCAGCTTAATTAATGAAAACTAGGCGAAGCGAATCTTCCAGCCCATTTGAAGGACCATGCCGGAGAAAATGGCAAAAATACATACCAAGTCCCTGAGAAACTGAAGAAATCGCAGCAATTACGAGTGGCGAAATACTTCAAGCATTTGGATCACACTCATCCAAAGTATAAAGCAAAAGAAGAAGAGTCTCAATGCTGTTTCGAAGAGCGAGATGTGGTCCAGAAACAAGAGAATGAGATGGAGACAGCACTCTCTGATGAGGCGATAAAGAAAAAGCTCAAGGGACTGACCATCAGCATGCTTGAGAAAAAACGAGGGCATTTCTACAGAATAAAGGGCATTCAGTACCCATTCAAGTCTCAAAAGCAAATCCAAAGGGAAGCGGAGACTGAAGAGCTCAACCGCAAGCAGACAACGGAGGATAATTTGCGTCCTGCTGAGAAAGAGAAGGTAACACTCATTCTGGTGCTTGAAGCAATAATTTTTTTGTGGTTAAGTTACATTTTGAGGCTGAAAGGGAGGAAATGAAAAGAAAAGAGGCTGAAATGACTTCAAAGCCCCAAGTCGAAGCTCTCTCCGCGCGGAAACTCCAGGAGGCGAAGACTACGTCTTTGACTCTGCCTACGTCAATAGCGAAGAGAAGAATGATTGAAAACTCTCAGTTTTTATCGCAGATTCACCTCAGTACAATCAACATCACTGCTTTATCTAATTTTCATATAATTTCATAAAGTCGAAACGCAGATTAACCACGAAAGGCAGAACAGCACAAAGACGATGAGCTCAAGCAGTCAGATCCTGTCGCCGAAGGGTATATATTCCAATGACCTCACAATGAACATGAGTCCACGCTCCTACAAATCCAGTAAATTTAGCTTTCATTCCGCCTCTTATTTTTTCTATAAAAGTCAATAGAGGTTCTCTCAAGTTAAAAGATATCACTCGCAGTCGTGAAGACTACATTCGGGCCATTGATCATCACAGCACAGTCGATAACCGACACTCATACATGGGGAGAACCCAGACCGCTTCACAGACGAGCAGACCGGTAACTTCAGCCACAATGATAATTAATGCGAAAAGGGCTGCTCCTGACTCGATATCATTCAACCATTCAAAAAGCTCTTTCCTCGCAGGGAATGCAGCTTACCTCAAAAGCTATTATAACCCCAAAGACAACAATTCCGTGTCTGATAACTTTGAGTCGACGGATATAGAGGCAGCTCCTCGAAAATTTCTACCAGTTATGCGTGAGAGTGATAGGGCCCCGAGCAATTCAAGGAACAAGAAAGTAGGAATGAAAAAACTGAGGGCCCGACCGAAGCTTGAAAAACTGGAGCCGAGGTCATTTGATACAAACCTGCTGTTTAAAGGGCACGATCAGCAGCTGAATAACGTCTTTGCTCCAAGCTTTTTTAGTACTACATCCACGATGACGCCGTATGGTACCGACCACAGCCAATTCAATTACAGATTTGATTCTTATCAAGTGAGCGTGAGTCCAATACTCACAGATATTAGAGGATTAACGAAACCTAAATAGTGCGACAAATGGTCCCTATAGTCATAACGTGATCACCTAGCTAATTTTTGGATTGATTTATTATTTAAATATAAATTTTCAGATTTTTTTCTTGAAGAAAATCTGAATTTTCATTTTATTTCAACAATTTTTGATTTCTGAGGTGTTCTCTATAATCATGACGAAACTTATATGTTCAATTCATCCTAGGTTGCCAGACTTTTCCTAATATTTCCCTTTATTAAATAAACCATTCAAATACGTTATTGCTCACAACCAAAACAAAGAACAACTTCTTGGTAATTTCGATAATACTCATCCATGAATCGAAGTATTCATGAAAACTGCTTGTAGTTAATAACTTGTGGGTTCGTTAGTATCTAACCACATTACTCTCAACATAAGGAGGATAGCTCTTTTTTTTTCTTTGATAAATTTTTAAAAAAGTAACACTCTTATCCTCCAGATGAGTATAAAACTATAGTATCGATTTATCGTTGTCTATATCTAGATCATTATTCTTGCTGACATCAATCTCTTTCTTAACGACCTGTTCATTGTTTTGCGGGCTGTTTCTTCCTTCTTCTACTTGGCCCTCTTGCTGATTATTCTTTGGCGATGTCTGCTGCTGATCCCCCGTTTCGCCTTCCTTTTGAGGCTGGTCCTGTTCAAATTGAGGCGCATCCTGCTCCTTTGAATTTTCGATAACCTCATTTTTCGGACTGGTCTTCTCCGCCTTCACAACCTTCTTATTTGCCTTGCTGCTGGTGAATGATTTTGAGGAGATAACTGATTTATTGAGGCTCTTATTTTGCTGTGGAGAGATGACTTGCAGGTATTCTGAGTGTCTGTTGACAAATTCATCTGTCTCGAGGTGGTTCAAGTCTTCGAATTCGACATGCGCCTGTCTGACCTTCATTTGGTGCTCGTCGACCTCATTTAACAGTTTATCTTCCCTGCGAGAAAGCGCCTTGATAAGTTCTTCCTTTTCCCGGATCAGTCTCTCTTCCTCTTGAATCATACGTTCTCGTTCTCTGGCAAAATGATCGAGTCTGCGGTTAAAGAACTCCGAGACGTTTTGCTCGGCAACTTGCTTCAAGTGCTTGACTTTCTCTCTTTTGATGCGGTTCTCAGCGAGGGTTCTTTCTTTGATTTCTTGCAGTCTTCTAAGGTTCATTTCTTTTTGGAGGCGGATCAACTCAATCTGTTGATTTCGCTGGAAATCTCTTTCTTGATGGTTTTGTCGTTGCATGTCAAGGACCTTTTGTCTTTTCTCCTGGTAAGATTGCTGGGCCAGCTCTTTCATCTTTCGAGTCATTTCGCGGAGATTTTTCTGAGGAGGTCAAGAGCAAGGTAAATCTCGAAGGATGTAATGAATGAATTACCTGAGTTTCTTCTCGCTCCACACGGTGCTTAAGCATCGAAGAGGTCTTCTCTTTCGTATCCTTGGTAACTTTGATAAGTTTCTCTTGCTCGTGTTCGAGGACCAAGACTCTGTTGTTTAGAAGATGGGCACTCTCCTCGACTTGTTTGCGCTTCGCACGAACGATGGCAAGAGAAGTGCTTTTGCTGAGCTCTCGCTGAGAAGGACTCAGGTTGCTCTCGTTTTGGGAGCCGGTGGGGGTCTTTCTATGGTTGATTGCTGGGAGTTTGAAGTTTGAGCTTGACATAGAGAGATGGTTCGCAATTACAAAAGTGAAACCAAAATAAATATATAAAATTTTTTAATCGAATCTTCAGCGAGATCAAAATTATTTTGCTCATATTAACTTGGTGAAGACAGCGAGAGAGAAAGGTAAATGGAATCGTTGGGAAAGTGTGCTAAGAAAGTTTGAGTATAACCATCAGGTGATTCAGAATTGAGTCTTATATTTGCCTATAAAAAATGTATGTGATTCAAGAGGCAGAAAAACAATCACTCTGGCTTGGAATAACGCTTTTTCCATATTTGAGCAGCATATCTAGTAAAGAAATACTAAATCAACTGAATTCATAGGGCAGAGAGAAATCATTATGGCAAGTTCAAGTGAGTGAAAATATGTAAAGCATATTTATATATTTTATTACTCGAAAAATTAATTGATATTTAATCTGCTTGCTTTGTGGTATGAATGATGGAATTGGTGTTCTCTTTTTATAAATTCATTTTGATTGTTATCAAACAGAAGAACTGTGGACGGTCTTGGGTAATTGCGATCAAGTAATATTGCGGATTTTATCCAATGTTATCAATGGTGCTATTTCATTACAAATCTAACTCTTTTCTCTCATATTACTCATTCAAAGACCACATCAACTGGACGATGAAAGCTTTATCTGAAATCTTATTAAAGAATGATAATCTCAAATTGATTTGTTAGATTCTATGCTAATTATGGTCTCCAGCCAATCATGGAAATCTTGTGTTATCGCAGTGGCAATGTTTACATTGGCGCTCTGATCAAAGCATACATGTATACCGATCCTATGCCAAGCGTCACGCTTCTTGAGATAAACTGATGATCCACTTTGACCCGGCGTCGTATGAATATTATCATACAATATAATTTTTCTTTTCCCTTGCGAAATAATTTCTTTAATTGTACCTTCCATATAGTACAGATAGCCATTCTTTTCACCAGGATAGCCCGTGACCATAATCTTATCACCTGCTTTAGCACACTCGTCATCGATGTCTGAGAAATAAGAATTTTTGCTGATTGGAAGCCCCTTTACTTTTGCGCTTTTTTCGAGAATACCAATTGCAAGGTCATAGCCTTCATGAATATGTGGGTATTTCAGATAGTCTGGGAAAATATGATAATGCGTGATCTTGGCGTTGAGAAGATAGTTATCTGGACCATCTTTTACATAATGAATCCTGACACTTTCTGCTTCAGCTATTCTTTTTTTTATTCCAGAGTAAATATGCATAAAATTATGAGCACAAGTAAGTACAAAATAGAAGCCATTTTCTAATCCTCTACCAAAAGAAATACAGAGAGAACAACTTCCAACATAATTTTCACCATCGATTTTAACACAAAGCTGTCCTTGCTCTGTTTCAAAGGTATCTGGTTTTAAGGGTGATGCCCGAATACGCAACTCTTCAGAGCTTTTTATTACAAATCCTTCAAGTTTTGAACCATAAATTTTTTTTTGGTTTTCTTGGAGAGTAGAAAGAAGCGTTCAAGAAGTCAGAGTCACTAATTTCGGTTTTGATAGGATGGTCTCTGGGAAGAATCTCTGCTAGTTCTTTCTTCTCAGATGGCTTTGAGTTTGGGCTCTCATTTGAATTTCCCATGCGCGAGCTCTTTTACAAAAATTAATTTTGGTAGAATTATTGATTTCTTTTATTTCTCTTGCATTGCCTAAAATGTCCTGGCTTCAAAAGGATGTTGATTACTAGATGAAAAATAGAGGTCTGAGGTTTGATCCATCCATTGGATTTAAGTGTGTATCTGCAATCTTAACCTACAGAGAGGTTTGATCTTCTTGATTTTTGAAATCATTTTCAAGTTCCCAAGCAACATTGCCAATATCTATTTTGTCATGATCAGCATAATCCAGCATCAGAAGCACACGAGAGAGAGACGTACTTGAACTTCATTGTTCATAGATGAGATAAACTGTCATATTTCCTTTCGTATCTACGCACTAGGAATTCCTATAGAATTTAAATTCAAGTCTCCATAAGCAAATCCGTTGTTCTCAACACAAATTTCTGAAATTAAAGCATGAGTACTAAAACGTGAAGACTTTTCAACAATTAAGCATTTTGAAATAGTGACAAGGTATAATGGGTTCTTTCCTAGGGGTGATTCCGAGATTACTTAATGCTAATCACTTTATTGTAACACGTAAAAGCATGTATTCTTATCTATGCTTGAAATAATATCTATCAAGAGACTTTAATTAATATTTTGTATATAGCTTTTGGCGATATATTTTCAGCTCAATCAACATGTGGAAAATGTACTAAAAGGACAGTTTAATTTGTTAGAATTTTTATTTTTATCCTCTTCCAGAAATGCGATTCCTATACTACCACGATAACAAATATATGAATACTAATCAATCGTCGATCAACAAATAATTCATTCAAAAACCAGACTATTCAATATCGAGAAATTTATTTTTTGGGATCAGGATCAAAGCCTACTAGACTTCTAATACATGCCTTCCATTCCTCCCATGCCGCCCATTGGAGCGCCACCCTTCTTATCATCCTTAATTTCAACAATCATAGCTTCAGAGGTTGTCATGAGAGCAGCAACTGAGGCAGCATCCACAAGAGCAGTTCTAACGACCTTGGTTGGGTCGATGATACCTCTCTTCACCATATTGACGTATTCTCCGGTAGAAGCATCGAAACCTTGTTCTTCATCGTTAAGTTCAAGAAGCTTTCCAGTAACAACAGCACCATCGTAGCCAGCGTTTTGAGCAATGGTTTTGCATGGGACTTGGATGGCTCTTTGAACGATTTCAATACCAACGTTTTGATCGAAGTTTTCTCCCTTCACGTCCTTGAGGACCTTAGAAGCGTACAACAAAGCGGCACCACCACCTAGCAAAGCACCGTAAGATAATGAAACCTTTAACTATGGTAATTACCGACGACGATTCCTTCTTCAAGAGCGGCTCTGGTGGCGCAGACGGCATCAGTGATTCTGTCCTTGATTTCACCGACTTCGACTTCAGAAGCACCACCGACCTTAATAATACCAACACCGCCGGTAAGCTTGGCGAGTCTTTCTTGAAGCTTTTCCTTGTCGTATTCAGAGGTGGTGATTGGGATCAATTCCTTGATTTGGGTAATTCTGTCTTGGATGGCGCTCCTGTTAAATAGCAGTCGGTTTAGAGCCTATTCAGTTAAATTAAAATCTTTACTTTTCTCCAGCTCCGTCCATGATAATGGTGTCGTCCTTGGAAATTTCGATCTTCTTGGCGCTTCCGAGCATGCCTTTAAGAGAAAATAAGATGAGGGAACACTTTGAAGTAGTTACCTGGCTCAGCCTTCTCCCAGGTGAGTCCAACTTCTTCAGAAATGACGGTTGCTCCGGTGAGGATAGCGATATCAGTCATGATGTTCTTTCTGTTGTCACCGAATGCAGGTGGCTTGACGACGCAAACCTTAAGACCGCCTCTAAGCTTGTTGACAACGAGGGTAGCCAAAGCTTCACTCTCAACATCGTCGCAGATGATCAAGAGTGGTCTGTTTTGTCCGGCGGTGTGTTCCAAGATTGGAAGGATAGATTGGAGGTTGGAGAGCTTCTTGTCGCAGAGGAGGATGTAAGCGTTTTCGAACTCGCATTTTTGGTTCTTTGAGTTGGTGACGAAGTAAGGACTGATGTATCCTCTGTCGAATCTCATACCCTCAACGAATTCGATTTCGTGATGGAGGGTCTTGCCATCGGCAACGGTGATGGTGCCGGTTTCACCAACCTTCTCGATCAATTGGGAGAGGAGGTTTCCGATTTCAGTGTCACCATTGGCTGAGATGGTCGCAACGTGGGCGACGCTTTCCTTGCCCTTGATTTGCTTGCTTCTCTTCTTGAGGTCAGCAACGACGGCCTTGACGGCGAGATCGATACCTCTTCTGAGATCCATTGGGTTCAAGCCAGCAGCGACTCTCTTGCAGCCTTCCTTGAAGATGGCGCGAGCGAGGACGGTGGCGGTGGTGGTACCGTCACCAGCTTCATCGTTGGCTTTGCTGGCAACGTTCTTGACGAGGGAAGCTCCGAGATTCATGTGACGGTCGCTGAATTCGATGGCCTTAGCAACGGTGACACCATCCTTGGTGATCTTTGGAGAACCGAAGGTTTGGTCAATGATGACGTTTCTTCCCTTTGGTCCGAGAGTGACTTGAACGGCGTCAGCGAGTTTGTCGCAGCCCTCGAGCATTTTTCTTCTGCAGTCATCACCGAAAACGATGTCCTTAGCGGCGAAGTAAGCAGGGGAGAAAGAGGTAAGGTGCTTAGTGTTGCTCTTCAACACATTGCGGAAGCTAGCTTTAGCAGCAGACAACATTGTAGAGGAGAATGAGAATGCTGTTTTGTAAGGCTGTCCTTATTTAGGAAATTAAAAGATATTACAATCGATCTGTTACCTCAAATTAAATTTAAGAGACTGAATCACTTACTGTAGTTCCAGAAAATTCTAACCCACGAAAATCAACGTTTTCTCGATAATTCCAGATCAATATCGACACGTGTGTGAGACAGTTAGTGAACGCCTTCAACAAAACTCGCTTATCATTGGAACTATGAGAGAAAAAGGAGAATTTGTAATCTTGAGTTCAGATAGATCGAGGAGACTTCGAAAACGATCTGAGAGAAATTTCTGAAAAGTGCTTTTTCTTAAGCACGAGATGATTTGCTCAAATTTCTGGTTATGAGAGCTCTGGAGAGATAAAATAATACGGCAATATCAGTTGGGTTTCGGAGGTTATTGAGGGAAAAATGAACTTACGGCATTTATGGAAATTTCTAGTAAATCTGTTGAAAGTGGAAGTAAAATTGCTGAAAAAGATTTTTTTGGCTTTCCAGCGAAAGCTTTCCTTATAGGCAACCACAAGCAGCAAAAAGAAAATAAATGCTCGTGTCTACTGGTCGAGTGGGAGTCAGTTACATATGCGGAAATAAATTTCTCACTGATTTAGAATGTGATTCGTCTTCCTTGTGAATCGAAGTTATCAATGGTTGAATCGAGTCTCTACAGAAGCTTTGGCACTCTCTATCGACGGGCAGTCAACACTTCAGTCACAAAAGTCTGCTCCAGGTAGCAAGTCAAAGATTTTAGCCTCTTGAGCGCATAGATTAGTACTCTTCTTCTTGGTTACATGCTCATCTCTCACCCGATATGAATTACTTCAATATTCTCCTTTTATTCCCCTTCATTTAAGCATAATTGACCTAAAAAACCCTAAGTTATCGACTAAAATTAACGATCGTAGGATTTAAGTGACACACTAACATTCTTCAACGGAATGAACTCATCCAAGGCACTCCTCCAACTCAAAGCTATCTAAGTATATGGGAATGACTCCATCTTGACCCTCTTTCTTAACTTTTTCCAATGAAACAACCAGCTCACATCTATTTTAGCTACCCGAAAATCTCTTTAGTGCTTTCTTTCAACCCTACACAAGCAAAGTTGCCCTATCTAAGTTGTTTTTTTTCTCTCTCTCCTAAAATATTGTTTTTTTATTATTCAGATCACCCTTACCACTGCCGAAATAAAGAATCTGGTACATTCGTCACATGAGCACAAATAAAACTCAAGTTAGATAATTCCGTTTTTCGTTTAAAAATTAACTACATGAGGTATACTCAGAATAAATAAAGTTTGTTTTGTTCAATTCAATGGGTCAGTGTGTCGCAAGGGATCTAGGCTTTAACGTTGACAGGCAAACTAAAGACGCTGCCTTAATGAAAAAAATGCAAGAGGTTACTTTACTCATTTTATTGCAACCACAACTCTTTCCGCAATAACATTTTACGCTTCAATATAGAGACTCAGTCGTAAACGAACAACCAACAAAGACAGGGCAAGGGAAGATTTCACTTATTCAGACTTGTACGATAGAACGTATCAACAGAACAGAGGGGATGCTAACTCAGACCCGGACGATCCGTTAGATTTTAAAACGAGCATATTGAGCAAGCACGATAAAACTAGTCGAAATGGCAGTAATCATGACACTCAGTACGAAGATAGAGACACGCTCGTCTTGAGTGTCGGTCAGAGTCCCTTGCTCAAAGACCCCAAGCAAAGAAACAAAGAATTAATGTTGGCTTTAGCAGATTCTGAAACCCGAGCGCAGCAAGGCTATGACTCTGCCGCAAGCGCTACTCTCGCAGACCGCCGAGTCGCCCAGAGCCGCAAAGATTTTTTCTCAGCAGGATATACAGCGAAAAAAGACGTAATTTCTTCTATCACAGCAGGAATTTAGTCATATTATGCTTCAGAGCACGGAGGAGGAACCGCAAGATGACACTGTTTCCGATCGTGTTTCCGACTCGAGCAAAGAAGAGGGTAAAGTCGGAGAAGAAGACGAAGAGAAAGTTCCTGAGAGAAAGAAAAATGAATTCTCTCAGAAAAAATACGGGTATAGCTCCCATGAGAAACGGGAAACGTTGGACACAGCAGCGCAGCGTTTGAATAGATTCAGAGAGAACAAGCCTTTTGAATGTAAGTTTTTTTGGGTGAGGTGTTGTGTTTAATAGTGGGTGTATAGTTCAAAAAATCAAGAAGGAGAATTTTATTGAGGATAAAGCGTTGGGCGGAAGGAAGAAGTCACCGTATGAGCTGAGTCGATCTCCTAACGAGAGAAGCAAGTCGCCACTGAGCAAGGTGGATTTGTTTGAAGGGATTGATAAAATTGATTTCAGGCCTCAAATTAAAAATTACACGGAAAAATCGCTGGTTTATCAGAGTTCGTTGTCAACGGGTCCGAGGATTATTGGATTTGAGAATGAGTTTTTCAAGGATCAAGTGACTAAGCACGCAAACGTGCACACTCCTGCGGCGGATGAGAAATTTAAGGTCGTGTTCCCAGAAGGGTTTGACACCGAAAACACTGATTTGGAGTGATAATATATTTTAATATTGTTTTGCGTTCAGGGTCATTATTTTTGTTTTTTAGTATGATACTGAGTGCAAAAACCTGCCTAATGCCACTTGAGTTTATATGTATGAGCTATTTTTGAAGATTATTCTTTGCACCTTGTGATTGAGGTACTAATATAAGCCCGAAATTCAAAATGAAGTTCGTATTCACACAAGATAAGCCTATTTTATGAGATGACAAAGAGTGCGATTTCCTTCATCTTATTTGTAGGTTATTAGACACCCAAGTATCATATTGATGTCTCAAGTCTTTTTCTGGACTTATACTTACAGTCGATGCAGCCTAAGACTAAATTCATTCTGGTGTTTTCTTTGTTACACAGTTTGTTTCTGGAAGATGCCAGGGAAAGCTACATGGATCATTTACGAGAAAAACTCACCATTGAAAAAGATTTTTCTATCTTCATTGCTTATTCTCTTAATTATTCTCCTAATTGATATATAAACCAGATTTTGCCTCATACAATCAGGATTTTTTCACAAGCTTTCTAAGAACGTCTTCTGTGATGGGAACTCGAGTCTTTTCATTGTTTTTTTTCATGTTACAGGCTTTGTTTCCACCTTTATGGCCACCATATTGTTGTGCTGTCTCGAATTTCACATGGCAGTTCTTACATTCGAAACGGCCTGTGAATGGAGGAGACAGCAAGGCTAGCAATTCCGTCCAATTCGATAATTTAACCTTTGGTCGACTGCTATTCACAAGTAGTTCTTGTTTCTTGCTGACGTAAATGTTTGTTTCAAGTGCTTCTAGGCACTCCTTTTCGTTCAAGGCCTCTTCAGTGTCGCTTTTCATCTCGAGATCGAGAATGGATTGGACTGGCACCTGAATGTTTTTTGATTTGAGAAGCTTGACTGAACTCATTTTTTCATTTTCCCTGATACTTTCTTCAAGTTGTACGAATGCTTTATTTAAGGCTTCAGCCTTATCTTTCAAATATGCAGGAATCGGATTCGAATAATTCATAGGTTCATTTGAGCCAGTTTGAGTCGTTGTGGAGCAGTCAGTCTGCTCTGAAGACTGGATGGTTAGGGGATTGCCTTGAAGGATAATCGTTGGCTTCAGATATGAAGAGGAGAGCTTTGGGGATCTAGTGGTAAAAGAGCTATTGTTGCTAATTTCAAATTCTTTTATTGATTTTGACTGCAATTTGCTGACTGAATTCAGCTTACAATCAGTGACGGAAGCCTCAGGTAAGAGACATCTCTCAGGGTCCTTACCATCAACAAAAGGATTGATGGTTCTTTTCGCTGGCTTTGAGAAAGAAGGCGGTGATAGTAAAAAATTTGTCTTGTTAAGAATGCTCAGAGGGGGACTTGTAAGCATATTGCACCTACCTAGACCGCCATCAATTTGGATAACCTGATTGATGATCACAGGGTTCTGGCCGAGAAATGACGGACTAAAGAGTCGGTCGTAGCTTTGATTCGGCGAAGCCATCAATTCTCAGTGATTATTGAAATTTTTGAGAAAAGTACTTTTCTTCTGACAAGAATAAGGAGTTCGACTGAATTTATCAATTTTAAAGTCAAACGGATCTGAAAAGGCGCGCATGGAAATTTGAAAATATTCTTTCAGATACTTTGATCTGAAGATGCTGGCCAAAGTATCTTGATTAGAAGATTTGGCTAAAGTATCCAATTGAATTAGCGAGAAAATTTCAAAATTAAAGGATATTATTTAATTAAATCAACAACCTATGAAAAACGATCAAATTAGAAAGGGTTCGGATACATTAACCTTGTTCCAAAGCTAGCAGTTGCTCCCAAATAAGCCTGTGGATGCTGTAACGGGTAAATTCCTACAATATATTGTTTCTTGCGCTTTGCTCACGTCTTCTATCATCTATCTAGAGCTGAATCCAGACGTTGAAAACCTACAGAATTGAGTGTTATTTTTTTTTACTTTTGTTTTGAAGGGAGCGTGCAGATAGATTCCAATATATAGAAATATATAGATATATGAATATAGATAGATGTATTCAACGTTATAGTATTCATGCATATTAATCGTATAATAGCTAAATCAGCTAAACTTTAAAGTATTCTTATCATAAACCATATCAAACAACTCCAACTTCATCTTTCGTAGACAAATTCCCAGCAACTGAAACATGCATGCGAATTTTCGAAATTATTGCATTCGTATTGAATGACAGAGATTCTCTCCACAACGCTTATTACTTGAGTGCATGGCAAAGCCAATCCATACCTTCCGAAAGGCCATCTCCTGTCAGTGCACAACAGCCCTGAAGGAACCAATTATGATTCTTCAACGTCTGCAGTCCCAGTTTCGTTTTCACTTCCTCCGGTGTCATTCCTTTCAAATCTTGCTTATTCGCAAACACCAGCAATGGAGCACCCTTTAGTTCATCATTTACTAAAAGCGAATAAAGCTCTTTCTTCACAAGCTCGATTCTCTCCGTATCAGCACTGTCCACAACGAAGATAATCCCATTTGCGCCTTGAAAATAATGTCTCCATAGCATCCTGATTTGCGTCTGACCGCCTACATCCCAGATCGCAAACTTCGCTCGTTTGTATTGGACAGTTTTTATATTAAATCCTATCGTCGGCACCGTATGTGACACTTCTCCCAGGTTCAATTTGTTCACTAGCACAGTTTTCCCTGCTCCATCCAATCCTAATATCAATATTTTGAGATCCTTCGTTTTGAAGAAGGAGTCAATGAGCTTTCTAATAGCAGAACCCATTTTTCTTTTCCAACAAAAATTATTTTTTGAATTCTCCTTCTAAATCTTTAATAGAACCACCTTCTCGCAATCAGAAAATAATTTTCAGATTTCTAATCTCAAAAGAAGGAGTAAGAGCCAGGTTTTGCTGCTTACGCTGACTTTGTTGAACTGCGAGGTTTATTTTCATTTGTTTGGTTAAAAACTGAGTATAAACCACCTATGTAACATCATTGAGACACACTACAATAAAAATTGTGAATGAAGTAATAACTCATTCCACAAAACAAAGAAATCGTTATCAGACTAAAAGTCAATTTGGCCTGCACTATTCTTTCACCAATGTTAAATTTCATTGAAAGTTGCTGAGATCGACCTTCGCGACCTCCCCGAACTTGGCTAATGTATATTTTCTTCTCGCTGCAGTCAACGCGATTTTCTCGTGGAGCGGCGCCGCGAGCATTGAAAGCTCTCGGGCACAGTTCCTCACTGCAGGCTCTTCATAGCGACTGTTTCTCACAAGCACGTCGTTCCAAGTTCCGCACCCTTCCATCGTCATGCCGATATATAATGCTCCACAAGCCAACATGCTGGGAGTGTATCTCATCATTTTATATTCGATTAGTGAAAGCTCAAGCAGGTAGCATCCTAAATGATACGCTCTTTCGTTAGCCTTTGCTAACTGAGCGTATCTTTCGAAAAACCGGAATGATGAAGGGGCAGTTAGCTGGAATTTGAGCGTGCTGAGGACTTTCCCTTCCATTTCAAGCACCTCTTGGCGGGTGTAGGCTTTGTCTGTTACATATACAAAATCTTTGACTTCAGGGGAGTAAATCTCCTCATACTTGCAAGCAATCAGCATGCATGCGACGCCGACGAGTTGGAGCTTCTGTCTTGATACTGGGACGAGCTCCAGGTACCGATCGATGAGATTCACGGTGAGATAGAGTGTTTCAGGCAGTAACTTGAACTTAAGGTGGACATCTATTAGCCAGTCTATCATGATAGCGCGCATCTTCTCATTGATATCCTTTTGGCTCTTACACATGTAGTTAGGCTTTGCGAGGTATTTCTCTTCGGTTTCCTTCATATAGTCGCACACTTCTTTCGCGTAATATGGAACGCATTGAGGATTATCGATCCTTTCGATGTCCGCTGGCTCGATATCTAAAGGAAGGGTCATTTTGCGAGAAAACGAGCCTCCTTGATTCGATGGCTTTGGAAACGAAAGGGGTTTTTCGATGCTCATGCGCTTTTGGTCAATAGCTGTTTCTATTGTCATTGAAACACTGCTGTTATGATTGTTGCTACTGATGTCTCCGAGATTCAAGAGCGGGTCTTTCACAGTTTGCATTTGAGAAATGTCCTCGGGGATCATCGACATCGAGGTATTCTTCACTTCAAGCACAGAAAATTGAGGCTTTGATACATTGTTTACAGAGAGCAAGTTCCCTAAAGACGCTGGCTTTGAAAGCTAAAGGAAAGGGTTAGTAAGCAATCAATGGTAGTGGAGATATACCCCTGATTTGGAGGGAAGATTGGATAGTTCTCGTCCAAAAGTACGATTGGAATTTGCGAGGTTGTTATGGATGATTGCCTTCTCTTTAGTGACGAGAGAGGGGTCGATGTTCTCCTTGTGGGCGAGCAAGTCGCGGGCGCTGAGATTGTGGTACATAGCTTAAAATCTTCGAGTTAGGCGAGTTCTTTTCCAAAACTTTTTGTATTTTATATATGATTCAGAGGCCAATTAAATCCTAAAATGCAGCCTTGAATTCAAAATCAAAAATCTTTTTGAATTTATTTAACGTCTATTGAATCGGGATTAAACTATATCAGATATCGTTAGAAAATCATTGTGGTTTTGCAGACGCAGCTGGGACTACCTTCCTCCTCAACGAATGATAGCCTTGCAATGCCTCTCATTGGAGAAGCTATCCCAAAAGTTTTTGTGACTTGGATGGAGCTTTGAACAATAATTTTGAATAAAAATCGGATGTGTTTGGTTTAGTCTGGTGGTTAAAATCATTAAAATCCAAATATTTGTTCCCAAGCTGTTAGATTGTTAAACTAATCTAATCTTTATCTTGATAATGAAGCGTTATACTACCTGATTAGCTGTTAAGAAAGCTGGGATGGAGTATTGGAAAATCAAGTAGTGTTCCTAGATGAAAGTTTACAAGATTATGAATGGATTTCTATTGTTAACAATTTTCTGTAAAATGGAGATGTTAAATGGATTTTATCATATGCAGCGAGTGAATAGCAAAAAGTCATTGAAAGGTCTTAATGACTTGAGACGAGAGTCATTCAAATAGAAGTAATTTGAATTTAAATTGATGCAGAAGTTTTAAATTTGAATTAACAACGATACAGTTAAATTGATAGAACAAAATTTTTTTTGATCTTTTATTCTTCCC
>ENA-UOUE01000782-UOUE01000782.1-compost-metagenome-genome-assembly--contig:-NODE-782-length-23943-cov-16.079611_pt1 | contig 23943 bp, 9 predicted proteins | sample MGYA00238146_ERZ747223 | MGnify/ENA primary metagenome ERZ747223 (study PRJEB28781, sample SAMN06268865) | compost metagenome | isolation source: single cell | place: USA: California, Emeryville, Joint...
ACTGCAAGTTATTTATGAGCCAATTCTGCCTTCCACGCCACTTCACGGTCAGCATTGTAGGACGTAGATTCTTTTAAACTTTGTTTTTCTTTGATACAAGACAGGATTTCTTTGATACGAAACAGGATTTATGATGAGAAAAGTATATTTGACACGACTCCTTAGGGACTACGGAGTCTTGAATTTTGCTGAGGGGTCTCGAAATTGAGTATATACAATCAATCGACGATGGTGTGTGACTAATGGGTTCGGTAGCTTTAGGCTTATTTTAGAAGCCCATTATTAATTTACTTCCTGAGGTTAATTGTGATTGAGAAAGAGAAAAATATCAACACCTAAATAAGCAAGAATGTGAATACCTCAACAAAATACTGACTTCCTAACTTACTCAAAGACGATTTAGATAATTCACGAGAAAAGATTTGGAAGTCCTATGCTAATTGTTATGCTGACTTGATCGCAAAAACTCTAGGCTGATGCTAACTAAACTATATGTACAATATCATCATTAAGTAGCATATCACTGTTCGATTCTATCACAATCGGCTCGTTGTCTTTATTCATATTCAATCCTCCCAACATCATCATCTAACTAATTTTTATATTGTTAGACACACAATTTATTCGAAAGTTCAAAGAGATCAAACGTAATTCCAGTTGAACCTTAGGCTCAAGCACAAAAAGCTTGCATTTTAAAACGGTTTTAATTACGAAGATCTGAAGGAGCAGAGATTTAAATTTTTAAACAAAAAATTGGATGTACTCCAGCAATAATTCGTGATACTTATAAAATTTACTTGTAAAAAAAATGTAAAAATCAGCAGTCCTAGCCCGAGCTGTTATACTGAGAGCTACTTATTTTCCTCCTACCCCAACAGACTCGGAGAGATTAGAGATGCTAAAGTAGTAGTTGTAGTAGTTTTCAATTAGTTCTAAGCACGTTTCGAATTCACATTTACTGTTGAAAGGCCACTACTTCCGTTCAATACCACATAATTTTCATAAGATTTCGAAATTCTGGAAGAGAAAAGCTTTGATTTTGAGCTTGTTGGTTTGTATATTCGCATCTCTGTTCCCAATCTCAAGAATCGCATTCTTAACAATTATCGTTAATACATGGTATTTACCACAAGAAATATTGAGCGTCTCTGACTCTCTATCTTCGAGAATGAGTTTGTATTACTATGGAGCATATCAGACAGAGTTCATTGGAATTAATGTCTGATGAGAAAATTCCCGAATCAGAAAGAACAGGACGCTATTAAATCACCGATATGATGACTTCACGCTATAGGAGAATAGAGTTAAGAGGATATTAAAAGTAGGTTTGCGTTGCAGCTATGTAGATGGATTGAGATTTTATTAAGGCGTGAGTTATTTTTTATAAAATATTCTATCGAACTCATTTCGAGCTTTTTTAAAAGTTGTTAACACAGTCCATCTAATTGTGGAAGTTTTTGGAATGTTATAAAAATTTGATTATGGTACATTGAGATTTGATAATAATTAATCGATATTTAACTTTCAAATCCAATTCTGGATACAATTAAGAAATCATTAACTGATTCGTGGTTCTCATCAAAAGTAGGTCCTTAATGATTCTAAGAACTTAAAAAACTTTTTTCTGTCATCGGAAACCTCTAAATCAATCTTCTTTCTTCGTGTCTGAGAGAGCTTCCATGTTAGGATGGAAAGAAAGTACCTTGCTTTGTAGTAAAATATATCCATTAGCAGTGAATCATAACGACTTTGTTCTCAATTTTTCTCAGGAAATATTCAAATTTTTCTGAAAAGCCCTGCTCTAATTTCTAAGAGCTCGAATTTTGAAAAGCTCTAAATTGTCTAATGCTCTTTTAATAAAAAAAAATTAAATATCTACAATGTCCGACCTGTTCGATTCACCTCGTACAATACAAGCAGAGACATCACCGAACCAGTCAAAGGTTGACAAGGAGAAGTTAAAATGCATTAATAAACATTTCATTTCGTTGTTTTTCTTGTTGATGATGCTCTTCTTCCCTCATCAGTTTCTCCAACAATGTGTTTTTGCGATATTTGGTATCGTAAATTCACTACTATTATTGTACGAAAAGGAAGAGGCTTGGAAAATGGCAGTCTTCCTCGAATTCCTCGCTTTTCCTCTTGTGATTGGAGGCACATCGGATCTCTCTTTAATCCCACCATTCCTACTACTCCCAAGCTTCCTGCTGACGATGTATTTCTCTGGTTCATCAAAACTAGCAACCATCAGCGCATTTATTCAAGTGGCTTCGACTCACATTATTTTCCTCCCACTCAAGTCCACGACAGTACAAAAAGAATTTGGTCAAGAAATAGTTCTCATGTATCGAGAAGCTGTTAAGATAAACACTCTCGTCACTATAACTCTCGTCGGAATTGTCCTCTTCTTCGATTGGAAAGTCAATAACTATTTCGAAAGTACTGAAAAGCTGAAGGGGGAACTATCAAACACTAACAACGAACTAAACACGAAAAAGAACGAGCTCGAGAGAAACCTTGAGACCGAAGAACTGTTTCTGCTCACGTTTTCCCATGAGCTCAAGAACTCGCTCAATGGACTTCTTGGAAACCTGAGTCTGGCTCTCGAATCCGTGGTTGACCCAGAAGTCTTTGGGTATCTCAAGCAGGCAAAAGTCTGTGGGCACATCCTACGTAATTTCATTCTTAACATCTTAGAAAGTGGGAAAATTGAAAGATCTTCCCTTCAGGTCACTTACGAGCGCACTGATTCCTCTGAATGGTTCTCAAAGCTTTGGATGATCACCTGCGAAATAATCAGAAACAAAAGACTGAAAGGCTTCATGAAGATCAGCAAGAACGTGCCGAAGTTCTTGCAGATCGATCAGCAGAGACTGTTTCAAATCGTTCTTAATCTAACATCCAATGCGGTGAAATTCACAAAAGAAGGTCAAGTGTACTTCATGGTTGATTGGGAAGATGGCGACGAAACAATGGCACAAACCGGGGAAATTGTCATCGAAAGGAATGAGTCGAGCTCTAACGACGATTCTGGAGAAAGAACACCTTGTTTTGTAAAGGACCGCAGCAGCTTCGGATTCTCAGAGTTCGCAATCTCTCGAGGCATGTCGATCCATGACCTCGGGGTGTCAATCTCTCGAGGCGTGTCGGCCCATGAGCTTGGGGTGTCAATCCCTGATCTTGGCGATGATGAAAAAGGAGATGTTTCTACCTTTAAGATCCCTTACGCGCGTTCTCCACGAAACCAAAAAGATTCATTCTTAATGCTGGATTTCGGCAACAGGTCCCTTGATAGTGACGCGTTTGTTGCTCACAATGAAAGTTCTACTGGCATACTGAAGATCTCGGTCATAGATAGTGGATGCGGGATGAACAAAGATCAGATATCAAAACTTTTCCAGAAATTTTCTCAAGTAGGAACTGCTTCTGAGCAGAAGTTCGGAACTGGACTGGGACTGTGGATCAGCAAAGAGCTTGCTGAAAAAATGAACGGTACCATCCAAGTGAAAAGCACGCCAGGAGTGGGCTCTGTCTTTGAAGTTAGGATTCAAACTACAGTCCTCGCGGATTGTCCGTTGGTACATCGTGTATCGAGCTTCCTCCCAAGAAAAGACTTTAATCTGAAATGGTTTCTTCAAGGTGAAGAGCTGAAGAAAGCGCCCTCGCTTACACCTTCTCAACAGAAAAAGAAGGTGCTGATCGCAGATGACGACGCGTTTAACATCGATCTAATGATAAACTATCTCCGGAAACTCAAGTGCGATTACATTGTTGCTTATAATGGTGAAGAGCTGGTCAAAGCGGTGGAAGATCATTACGATGAAATTTTGCTGATTCTAACAGATAACCACATGCCAATAATGAATGGAATTGATGCCATCAAAGAAATCCGAAGCTATTTGCTGTTGGAGATGAAGCCAATGCTTCCAGCGTATCTGATCACTGGAGATCATAAAATGAGCGAAAATACTACCCTTGCTGAGTTAGGAATTGAGAAATTTTTATCAAAGCCTATAGAGTTTCATAGTTTTAAAGAAATTATACAATCTCACTTTGAGGAATAATTTTATTTGCAATTTGTTTTAGCGATGAAACTTGTCCTTTCATCAATAACAACACATACATAATTATTGTTTTAAACCATTCAATTATATTTATTTTTTGTACCAAAACATCAACCAGATTTCAAAACTCACCTTGTCATAGGACTTTCTTGCTTTCAGTTAGGCCTTAATAGCTGAGGGTTAAAAGTTTGAATCAGATGCTCCTATAGTAGGCTGCACATTTTATTTTTTTTTTGGTTAAGTTGCTCATAGTCAGACAAGAGCATTCTGTCAACAGATTTTTAATATAAAATTTTTACTGGAGATTTCCTTTGACTACAAGCTCAAACTACTGGTTTACTAGCAAGCTGGGGAAATTGAAAAAACGCTAACATGAATAAGAAAAAATACTTGCTGCGAATGAATTCAGTATTTTACAATCATCACTCGCTGCGATAACTAATAAGACGCGGGAGAAAAGGTCGATCGTCTCCTAAATCTAATAAATGCGCTCTAAATAACTGAAAATGTGGCTATAGTACAGGATTCCATTTCAGGCCTGAAAAATGTAGATCTTCGTTTATTATTTGGAAGGGACATCATCATCGTTTGATTTTTTAGTACATTTCGACTAACCCTTCTAATTCTCGTCGAAACCGAATAAAAAGTCACTCTGATCTCTCCCCAATGACACGTCAGGGATTTCTTGGTCATTATTTGACCTGGCATCAAAGGGCCAAGCAACATCTTTTTCATCAGCTGTAAATTTATTCGATTGGTTCTCCGCAGCAATCGCATCGAAGGTTTGGCCGTAATTCGCAGGAGTCACCTGGCTCATCAAGTAAATCTCGTGCGTTTTGGTGTCAATCATTGCGAAATATAAGAAGTCCTTATCTGGCTGTGCCTCCAGGGGGACTTTTTCAAGTTTTTTATGGGCTAGATGGAAGATCTCGTCTTCTGAATGGGTTAAGCTCGTTTGAGCCTTTATTGGATTAGGCATTGAGTATTTTCCATTAACTTGGGTGTTTGAATAGCTGGCTTGAGAGTTGAGGAGAGGTTCTGTTTGAAAAATCTCTTGTTTGCAGGTTTTCGAGTCTACGGGAATATTCGGGTAGCAGTTTACTGTAACCAGGCTGTTATTTACAAAAGATACTGGATTTATTATGTTTGTATAAGGTGTCGTTTGCTGCGGAACAGAGTAGTTCGGGAATGAGTAAATCGGGTTTGGATCAACAGGCATCTGCTTTTGCTCGCCAAAAGTATAGGGGAACTGAGGAGTTTGAGTGTACCCAGGGACCTGATAACCAAACTTTGGCATTTGGCTCATTTTCTCCGCAAGTTGATCCATAGAATTATTTTTTGATAATTTTGGTAGTGGTAAAATGCTTCTTGCATGAGGCTCGTGATGGTGGTCATGGGCATGTGAGAAATCATGCCAACCCTTTGAGCATTTGCTTAGTTTTTCTTTCAAACCTTCTTTGGTTTCGCAGTTAAGTTTCAAGTCGAGTTCCGGGTGGGCATTGATGCTTTTCCGCTTCTCTGAGTTTCTTTTTAATCCTTTCGCTGACAGTGGAGTGTAATCTTCATGTCCCGACTTGGGTGACAACGTATTCGAACTGTGATGAGTGTCAAAGCTTCTGTGATGCTCATGCTCATCGAACTCTTTTTTGGGGAGAGTCTCACTATTCTTCTCTTCAAGCGTTCCAGGCGAGCCATCGTGCGTTTTGCAAGCAATGATAGCAGAGACGAGTTTGTGCTCCCAATCACCAGTTTCATCAGTGTCGTGGTCAACGAGGCTTTCATCGAAATTTAATTCTGATTTATATTTCCGGATCAATGAAATCCACCGATTTTTCACATTGTTTTCGGTTCGTCCTCCCAATTTCTTCGCGATTTCGGCCCATTTCTTGCCTTTCTCAAGGAAGAACCTCAGCATCAAAACATCTTCCTCCTCAGTCCAGTTACCTTTCTTCACATTAGGATCAAGATGATTGATCCATCGCTCTCGGCACTGTTTCGCTTGACGGAAAATGCCAACTCCACTGCGATTGGACAGTTCCAGCGCGATCTCCTTCCAATGCTGAGGCCCTTTTTCTTTTATGATACTCAGCAGCAACTCGTCTTCAATCGCATGCCAAGGAGCTTTATTTAACGTCTGTTTGTAAATAGTTTGCCAACGGGCTTTGATTTGATCAGCTTTCTTGCCAGGATATATGCTTGCAAGGTATTTCCAAGCTTCATCGTCCTATTTTTATCGCTGTATTAGGGAAAATCCTAATATAACAATCTTACTAAGCTTCCGCATTCTTCACTCTGCAGAAGGGAGTAGTAGACGATAATTGAAATTAGTAGAGTAGTTTCTTCTTCGCTCCAATTTTTTCGCACTTGCTTGTGGTTTTTCGCTAATTTGAAAAGTTGGCGCTCAAAATAATCAGCTAAAGATTGATGATCCAGAATCTTTGGCATTTTGAAGCTCAAGTTTTTTTTCAGCTCAGGGAAAACAGACTCGACATAGCCTGCGACTGACTCAGCCAACTTGTGAAAAGCGTAGAAATTTTTTCGGGTTTCTGTTGCCATTAATGTGAATTCTCTCTCAGAGGTCGATTTTATGTCTGTCTCGCCACTGTAGACGCTCGTTCCCTCCTCTTTGGCCTCCAGTAGGTTCATAGATTCACTAAACCGCGCATTGTTGAAGTCGTGATGGAGAGCCTGAGGATAATCCAGAGCGTTGTATCTTACTACCGAAATTTATTAGTGAAAAGGCCTCAAAATGGGATTGAGATACTTTCTTTGTGCGGTGCCTCCTCGTACACGTACTCTGAGCAGTTAAAGTTGTTGACTCGAGGGCGCTTGTCCATCAAATGCAACATTACCCGTTGTTTTTTTGAAAATCTAATTATTAACTTTGCTTGAATTATTTGAGCATAAACTCAGAATTCAACTCATCATAGTAAATATTGAGAAAACGCCCCGACATGAGTCTATTGCTAAGGACGGCCTCTTTCTTTGTCGGGCGATGCCATCTTTAACTTCAAAAGTCAATCTATAAGAGCTATTAGAACGTTTTCTGAGCGTCCTCGAGAAATATTGTTTAGAAAATCGTTAGGTCCAGATGCTCGCTCATTAATAATTTTTCTAAACGAAAAAAAAAATCTTTGACCCGACAAAAACTTTCTGTTTGTAAATTTATATTTTCGATGACTTAGATAATAAACTACACGAAGTAGATGAATATAACTGGCATATGATACTAAGATAAGTCAAAGTAATCGTAATTTTCCTCAGTGCCAAGTTTTTGGCGTTGGCGATAGCGAAAAATAAAACGAAAAACACGTGCGCGGGCAAAAACTGATTAAAGAGAAAATAAAATTATTTTATTCAAGAAGAACTTTTTAAAAATGAACTATCTGTTGCAAATTAAATTTATAGTTTCGACAGAAAATATGTTCTGAAACCTTGATAGAAAATATTTTCCTTTTTATAAATTTCCGCTCATGCTTATCTCCTCGAGAAACATATCTGAGTGTTTCGTTTTGTCAAGGTGAATAATTTCACATAGTTCTCATCAAATAAGGTTCTAAAGTCCCGAGGCATGAACAATTAAGCTTGCTGTTCGTTGCCCGTGACTCTCTTGTGAAGTAAGAGTTGCTATTGTTTGATTTTCCAAGATAAACATGGATTTTTTCTAAAAAGCCCGTTGAAAATAAATTTTACAATGAGGGTTTTTTGAGGTATCTTAACAACTATATTAAACGCTTGTAATATAACCTCAGCTGTTACCAGCTGGCTAAGACTATTTATACATTCTCTAACTCTAAGAAACGACTTGGATGACTGACTGCTTCGTTTTTTTGGAAATGTAGTAACTGACTGGTTTAAGACAAACGTTATTTTTCATTATTAAACCATTCATCACTAATGGAAATATTAGAAAATACTCCTTCCGTTTCGGTGTTCGATTGCATATGTTTCAGAAACTAAACAGAGGATCCTTTCGTTCAGAAAGCGGATTCGCAAGTGCCTTTCAATAATGAGGCCCCAATAAATGTATTTCATTTTGGTTCAAATTTAACCTTGTGTCTAACGCTGTAAAATACAACTCGATCTTTTCGAGGTCCTTCTCAATGAGATTTTTTTATATTCTTCAAAAAAATCATTAACCTTGAGCTACACTGATCACATTTCTCCTAATTTTGAGTGAGGCCAGGCAGGGAATTTTGCAAGACCAAAAATAGTGGCAGCCTTTTAACTCACTTCAAATCAAGGATTATTCTACGAATGTTTCTAAGGTTTTTAGCACAAGTTTCATTTTCTCATTACGCCATTGTCTGTGCTTTCTCGTTGGGTTTAGTGCTGCATTTTACACTTTTATTTATCACATCAATAATTTTCATGACTTTATTCAGTTACACAAAACTAAAACAACTCTTGCATACAAATTCGAAAAGATAATTGAAGAAATATATATGAAACGTCAATAAAATTCCTGAACAAACGAATTAAAAATTTGAGGTCCTCAATGTTACACCATAGACTTCAATCTCAGTGATTTCAATATTAATCCACCCTGAATCACACATATCATCAATGTAGTTTCCATTCGTTATCATCCCGATCGTTAAATCCCCTTCACGTGGCGACGCTCTGAACACGAACTGGTAGCCCACTGCTAAATCAAATCCGTACATGTTTCCCCAACCGAAAGTTGGTCCCACAGTTTTCTTGCAATAGATATTACAGTCCGAGCCAATGGGCTGATAAACTCTCTTCTTATTAAGATTAAAGAGCCAGCTTGCAAGCTCTCCTTCCTTCCGGATGGGAGTTTTTGGTGGCGACTCCCAAACATGTTCTGAAAATCCACCCCAAATACCTTTATTCGTCCGAATTATTGTTAAGGTTGGTCCTTTGTTATCGCATTGCTGATGAAAACTTTCTGCTGTAAATCCATGTGTAGACGCTCGATAGAGCAATTTGTTGTTGACGTATCTCTCGTCTTTGGCTAGTTGCTCCAGCAACCATAGACGGCTTCGAGGATCAATGACTATGGTGCTATCTAAAGTCAGCTTGGGTTTTGGCTCTTCTAGGATTTTATCGTGTGAGGTATCAACTCCGACATTATTAGGTAAGATCTCTGAAAAACAGAATTATAAAGAGAAACTCAAACGAATAGACTTGGAAATAGACGTATCTCTTGAGTTAGCATTGTGTCTTGCGATTTTCTCATGCTATCATTGATTAAATCGATTTTGTTGTTAAGAGTGCCTTGAACATCTATAGTCAATGTTATGTTAGATAACGTCAATAGCTGCAAAAGCTCAACCATTAATCTTTTTTTGCAATGCTTCAGCTTGAGAGCCATAGGTCGAATCTAGTCGTTTATTACACGAATTCCAGCAAACAGAGACGGACAAAACATCTACCTAAAAGATTATTCTGTGTAGGAGTTTCGTTTCCTTGATCGTACTGACTGTCAACTATAACAAATTTATGCCCCCATACTCGAGAAATTTAGTACTTCTCTTGGCCTCAATCCTCGAATTTGAGGTCGAAAGGCTCTCTTGCATCTTTCCGCTCTCACATATTGTGAGATGGTCTCTCACAATAATAGTCAGCTGCTTCATATTCGTATTAATTGTAGCGACATCTTTTCTGAGGTCCTCTAGTTCACTTTTCAAAACTATTCGTTGGAAAATTATATCAAGTTGTGTAGCAATGCTAATTCATACTCTGGAATTCAGACTTGGAGGGAAGGTTGACCTCAACGCTGCGTCTTTCAGGTTCCATAAAACTATTTTCACTACCAAATAATTAATGAAGCAGGGCTCAAAAGGACCAAATTACGTTCGACAGAACGAATGTGATGGACTCTTTCCAAGTGTCGATGTATTCATCGTTTCATTCAGGACTCTTAGAGATTTCGGACTATCTCGAAGATTATGACATTTTACGTACTCGCCTGATAATTCGTTCGCGTCATATATAGGGAAACCGTCATATTTTCCTTCAGACTCGAGTTTGCGTAGAGTATCAATGTACCAATCTAACACCGTGAAAAACACTTTTGATGGCAGTTCCAAATAGCTCTCTCGGCTAGAGAGGCATTCAAAATTCGTTTCAAGAACTTTTTCGTAAATTCTGTCAAGGTAACCCTCCACTTTTTCCTGAAACTGTTTATTAGTGCTGTAGAAAGCCTTCAACACCTCAAGAGCTGTGTCTCCGCTGAGCGCAACTCCAATGACATATTTGCCCCAAAACCTCTCTTCGAACTCCAATATGCTCTCATTCATTCCTGAAGAATTGGGCGCTTGTTAGGCAGCTTCGTCAAAAAAAATTTACATACTCAGTTCAGAAATCAAATAGAATGCGGATAGCAGCTCCTGCGGAGCAAAAGGCACGTCATTGAATCCAGCGAGCAAGCTCAGTACTCTTGATACAAGATTTTCATCTAGATCTGTTCTCTGGATATCATAGCATTTTAAGTTCGGGTATTTGCGCACATAGGCTGCGATCGTTTGAGAATAAGTCACAGCTATTTCTTTTTGGAACTTATAGCTTTTGTCTCTGTACGATATTGTAAAGTTTCCATACAACTCTCTGTTGAATGTCCTTATTCCAATGACATTGATATGATAAGTAATCGGGAGAGTGTCTTTTTCAGCCTGTAATGCAGTCAATCATTTAATATCAGGGGTTAAGGGAAGTTTTCCTTACTTTAGGAGAGCTGGGTTTGGTGTTGATAGAGTACATGCAACCTCACTATTCAAGCTTTTCTTTGGAGAAAAAGGATTTATTGTCTTAATAATTCAAGTGGTCTTATGAAATAACACATTAGCTGTGTACGAATTTTATATTTTTAAATGATTTTTCGATAATAAAATTTAGGTAGGAGGGTTTTTGTATCTCTAAATTTTCGAGGTATTCTTTGAAACTCTCGACTTGCAGCGAATAGGGAGTAGAACTACCAATCAAAAAAACGATTTTTGAGCTGTCTGAGAAAATTCTACCTTCCTGTGATTATTATCATACATAGAATAATGGCAATATTGTCTTTAGCCCCATAAATGAAAATATTTCGATTAAGACTCTCTCCGCATTTGATATATTGATCTGCTCCAGCAAGTTTTAGTTGTGTTGGACGGCCATTATGGCTATTATGACTATACATGCACACATACGAGTCGTACCAGAAATTGATTGAACAAACACCACACGGTTTCCCCGATAATTTCTCGCTAAATTCATTACCAATTTTATACTTCCCATATTATTTCTGAATTGAAGAATCAAATCTCTTCTGGTACTTTTACGCTCTCAGTTGTCATATCACCAAATATTTTGAAGTATAAGTAAAAATTTCAGAGAAAATTAAAATAATATCAATCGTAATAGTGTATATCCATATTCTGTTAGTATGAGCACTCGAAGGAATTCTCTGATGCTTCTGCCTGAGATCTCACTGATATTTGAAGACATCAGAACAAAACCTGACGATGTAAAAGAAAAGGCAAGTATAGAACTTCGCTCCGTTTTTTCCAAATACACCGAACAATCCGAAGAGGTTCGACTATCATCTTTTATATCCTTTCAAACCTCTCTCGTTTAGATCCTCACTCGGTTGCAGAAGTACATTAACAGTTCAGACCTCAGCGAAAAAATGGGTTTGCAATTCTCTCTCGCTGCTTCCTGGAACTAATATTCATTTATGATCTTTAAATAACATAGGAGGACTGATAGCGGTTGAGCATTTGGTTCCTGTTATTCAAGAAACACAGCAGATACAGTTCATTAATAAATTCCACTCGGTGGTATTTCAGCAGTTCAGTCTAAACACAGAGCCCAAAATCATTAAAAAAACAGCAGATGTTTTTGGCAAGCTGATCAGAATGGGAGGTATGGATCTTCTACCAATTCAGTGAGAAATAAAGCATCTTTTTGTTAAGGGACAAAGCTGTCGCAGGTTGTTCTTGCTGACCTAGAAGACGTGTTGAAATGGATAAAGGGAGATTCAAACAGAGAAATGAAAAAATATGCAGCTATCCTTGCTTTAAAGGAATTATTGGTCGAGGCTCCGATACTCTCTTCTACTAAAATACCTGTTGATAAGTTCTTTCAGCCAATCTGGAGTCTAGTCAGGTAGCAGAATTTTTCTTTGAGTGTGTGCGATTATATCTTTTTCTCAATCATTAACTAACAGAGACAGAAAACCTAACTTGAGGGAAGCAGCGCTATCTTTTATTGATGTTTGTATCAAGCAGATCTCACAAAGAGAATGTAAATTGACTCAGATGAAAGGAATGCAAATCAATTAAATCTTATTAGATAATCTTCAAAAGGACTGGGCTGATCAGATCCTTTATGAGATCGACAAATGTAAGAACTCGACCGACCCTGACATAATCCATGGGAACATAAACTCTCTGAGGAGCCTGTTGAAATATTTCCGAAAGGAATTATTCGAAAAAGGGTCTTTTGATATCACTGAATATATCTTTGCACATAGAAACGATCGGCAACTCGTCCAAATTTCTGTGATTCAGACAATCCCCGTCATTGCAGCTTTTAACCCAGAATTTTTCATTCAAAAAAATCTCAAGACATCGATTTTGTTCCTTCTTGACGTTGGAAAAACAGCCAAAGACCCAAAACTTAAGTCCGTTTGCTACTTTAACCTAGCAAAACTAATCGATTTGCTTGAACAGAGCGCATTGGATCCATATTTGGGCGACATCCTTCTCACGCTAACGAACGAGCTTGATAAGCGCATCAAACCGCCCTGCCTTGAAATTATTAAATGCTATCACAGTCTGCGCCACAAATTCAAGAAGAAGATTTTAAGTCTTATTGATATCAACCAATTAGTCGATAACATCCTCATCAATGGGCTCTATCCACAGAGTCTTGATCTCCTTACTGAGATCACCAAGCTGGATTCAAAAGAAAATGAAAGCGCTGAAATCGAGTTGAAATTACTGAATGTGATCAGTTTCATCCTTCAAGGGGAAATTTACCACTTCAAGGAAAAGTACCTTGCTGACATACCTATCTCACAGAAATCGATTTCAGGATTCCAGCGGACGCTCATACAGGAAACTCAGATCGATAGAAGCCCGAACTCGATTGCGCAATCGCTGCAGGCGCTTACAAATTTCAGATTTGTGCACTTTGCGAAAGTGATGCCTGTGCTCTTTAGAGATGTAGTCTTGGAGTTTTTTGATAATAGCAATCCAACGATCAGAAAAGCAGCCGCAAAAGCTGGGTGCTTGCTTTATAATAAGCAAATCGCGGAATCCACTCACGATTCGATCGGAAAAATCATAGTACTTGAGATCTTAGACAAATTCCTGTGTGTGGCATTCAATGACCCTGATGACGAAGTACGAGAAACAATGTTGAATTCGTTAAACGAAGACTTCGATGAGTTTCTAAATCATGAAAGGTATCTGCAGATGCTCTTTATGTGCATCAACGATTCGGTCTACAGCGTGAAAGAGAAGGCACTGCAAATTATTGGTAATTTTTGATGAGCTTCCGCATGTTTATTATTTATGAAAGCTCGATTAACGAAAAGGAATCCTTCCGATATCGTTCCCTTCCTCAAAGAGCAAATTCTCGAGATACTGGATGATCTGAAAGCAGAAAACGTATTTAAAGAGAAAGAAAAGGTAAACTATTTTTATAAAAGCTCAAGAATCAACCGCTAACTGCTATTATTACTTAGATCCAGAAAATCTCTTTCCTAACTACATTTATTGATAATGCCGAATCAGTTATCCTCCCTCATACAGAGACGATTTCTGTATCACTGCTGCGCATTTTGAACGATAGAACCACCTCAAACACACTTTTTCCCTATCTTCTCGAAGCTACCAAGGTCCTCGCTTCCAAAGTCCAACTTAAATTCATCCCTTATTTAAACGATTTCTTCCCAATAATACTACAATGCATGCAAGACACCTCCTACTCAGCGAAACGTGAGGTGGCGGTCAAAACTATGGTACAAATTATCAAATCAACAGGCTTTGTCATTGCGCCGTACTATAAGTACCCTTATCTAATGGAAGTTCTCTTGATGTCGATTCGTTTGGAAGCTAATTTAAACATCCGCAGAGAAATGCTCACTCTGCTAGGAGCTTTAGGCGCCATCGATGGCTTCTACTATAAGAAAGTCAAAAATAAATTGCATGAAGGACTCGCTCGTTCTTCAGAGGAAATCATTGCACATCATTTCAAAACTTCGTTTTCAATTCTCAAATACCTCAAAGAAACTAGGCAAATCCTCTACAAACCTATCGTTGATCTGCATAAATACTACGACGAAATTCTCGTGATGTACAACCTCAACCGCAAGAACATCAGCGCCGAGCTGAACAAAGAAAAAGCGATAACCTACTTCGGCGAAACAGCCGATAAATTCTTGGCTCAGAAAGCCTTGAGTAGCAATAAACAGACAGAAGAAATCGATCTATTGCTTAATGCTCCTGACCAAATAAATCTCGGAAGCATGGACTATTACTCTACAGTTGCTATCAAGACGGTACTTAGAGTTCTGTGGAACTCGTCTCTTCAGCAGCACCATAACTTGTCTCTCGGAGCGCTCAGCTTCATAATGAATTCGCTCAGGAGTCGTCTTGCGAATTTTGTGTATTTAATTATGCCAGTTTTTTGTCAGATAATCCAGAACTCCGATCTCAGTATAAAAGAACTCATCTTACAGAACATTGAAAAGACGTTGGTACTTTGCGGGGAGAAATTCCCAGAAGAATACATCGATAGTGTGATACAGGTTGTGCTGTCGCATATTGACCTCGAGGAGTTGAGACTGGTGATGCGTTCGTTTGAAATTCTGAATTCGCTCATTATCAGCTGCAGGAAGCACTTGAAACATAAAATGGAAATCATCATCGCGAAATTGAATCAGATTTTAATCGAACTGGAAGGACACAAGGCAATCATCGTTTGGGTGATCAAGATATTCAATAACTCAGGAAACCTACTGGACCCTCATCTCAGCAAAGTGATCTCTCTACTATCGAGAATGGTACAACAAAACCCGACTTTCCAAGAAAGAGAGGTCCTTGTCCAAGTCGTCACTTTCTTTAGTATTATCGTGCATACCTGCACTTCAGCTATCAAATTCTGCTCGAAGATCGTCCATACACTTTTCTTCATTATGGACCATTACTCAGATTCTCATCAGGTTATCATCGATTCTTTCATATTAATGCTGTACAAATATCGAGACTTATTTCTCGTGTATTTACCTCTCCTGAACCTCAGAGTAATCAAGCTGAAAATTGTACATGAACGGTATCGAGAGTACCTCTCAGAACTGCTTCACAATGGGGATTTTGATGCTTGTGAGCCAATTAGTGGGCAGGAGCTATCGGAAAATTATTACAGCACAGCGACTTCTTTCTCAGTGAAAGTGGCTAAAAATACGATGGATTCCTTGAACAAATGCATGAGCGGCTCTGTAGTAAGCTCGAAGCCTCCGCCAGCGCTTACCATTCGAAAGGACATCGATTTCAAAGCGCTTATTCAAGAATTTCAGACGAGTAACCGGGTTTTGGAAGGAGACTGGCAGGAGTGGTACCGCAAATCGAGTTTAGAGCTCTTAAAGCAAAGCCCTTACCACGTACTTTATGGTTGCAACTCCTTCGCAGAGCTATTCAACAATAATCTCATTGCAAAGGAGCTGTACAACGTGGCTTTCGTGAGCTGCTGGTCGATTCTGCCTCAGAAAGAAAGTGAAACGATCGCAAAAGAACTTAAAGTCGCTATTTCAGCTAAAAACATGCCGGTTAACATCCTCACTCGAATCCTGAGTTTATTCGAATTTACCGAGCACGATAGAGGGGGTGTTCAGCTCGAAATAAGCGAACTGGGCGAGCTTGCCGAAAAGTCTCAAGCCTTTGCAAAAGCTTTGTACTACCGAGAGCAAGAGTTCGAAGATAACCCCAGAAAGGCAATCAACTCTCTGATTTCTCTGTATTCGCTTTTGGGACATTCCGACGCTGCTCACGGAATGCTTGTGTATGCGATAGACCAGCTAAAGATGGAGCCGAAGATGTCTTGGTACGTGAATCTGCAGAGATGGGAAGAGGCGCTCAAAGCATTCGAGGATCACCCTGTCAAAGAAAATAATCCGGGCATGCTAATCGATAAAATTAAATGTCTATACAATCTAAGCGAGTGGGAGCTCGTACTTGCGGACACTGAGAAGCTCTTCTCAGAAAATAGCCAGTCTGACGATGAAAAACTAAAGTCTGTGGCCTATATGGCAGCAGACGCTTCGCTACATTTGAATGAATGGAAGAAATTTGAAAATTACGTCGAGAAAACGGAGTCGACTGATGATAAAAGTTATTTAAATTCGTTGCTGTATCTCAAACAAGGGAAATATGATGAAGCGAGGTATTTTATCAATAAAGCGAAAAGTGTATTAGACACCAAAGTTATGGGTCTGTTGCTTGAAAGCTACAATCGAGCATATGAAGCTGTGCTTAGACTTCAGAAACTCGTTGAGATGGAAGAAATAATGGAATATAAAGAAGCGGAGAGCAAAATTCTGGCTGAAATGAATTATCTAGAAGGCGATGATGACACTGAGGCCGATGACGAGGAAGCAAATGGGATTATGAACAAGTCGCTCATGATAACCTCTCTTAACAGTCCCAACCAAACGAAAGGAGTCAGCCGGAAGCTGATAAATCTGAAAGCGAATCTCATCAGCAAGTGGAACGATCGTTTGAACGGCTGCCAAAGATCCGTGGACGTTTGGCAAAAAGTCCTTGCCATCAGATCGATACTCTTCGATCGAGCTGAAAATCTTGATTGCTGGGTACGCTTCGTTCACCTCTGCAGAAAAACCAACGAAAGCCACAATGTCAAACTCGCGAGAAGGACCTTAAAAGCGATAGAAGATGATCTTGCTAAACACTATCCAGACAAGAAAAAATATCCACCGAAATTCGTTCTAGCTTCTCTTGAGTGTGAGTATCTGTATGGCGAGGTTCAGTTGTCAGAGACCATCGAAAAGATTCAGAGCTACCTCAAATTGGATACTTGGAAAGATTGGCAACTCAAAAGCAAGTACTATTATAAGCTTGGGAAACTAAGTCGAGTGCAATACAATGACCAGGTGTTTGATTCGATGCCATGGGAGTTAGAATATTATAAAAAATCGCTTGAGTGTAATGACAAAAATTACAAAGCTTGGCATTCGTATGGGTACGTGCACTTCGAAGTAGTAGAATATTTTGAGTCCCGTAATAAGAAGAATGAGACGTTGGTACAGTACATCAAATCGGCGTTGGATGGGTTTATCAAGGCGCTTTCCCTCGGAGGCATCCAGTCTTCGACTTCACGTACGTTGCAAGATTTACTTAGGTTCTTAACGCTTTGGTTTAATTATGGTGATAATGACGAGGTGCTGGCGAAAATCCAAGAGAGTTTCGATAAAATTGAGTTAATTTCTTGGATTGATGTGGTTCCGCAGTTGATGGCACGTTTTGATATACCGAAAACTAACATTAGAAATTCTATTCATACGCTGCTTATGAGGATTGGCAAGCAACACCCGCAAGCTTTAGTTTACCCATTGACGGTTGCCAGTCAAGACAAGGATGTCATGAGATCGGATGCTGCGAGAGTCATTATTAGGGATATTGAGAAGCACTCCAAGAGCTTAATTGATCAGGCGTTGCTTATTGCTGGAGAGCTGAATAGAACAGCCATCATTCTCAAAGAGCAATGGTATGATGGTATTGAAAGAGCGAGTCAGAATTATTTTCATGAGAACAACATCAAGCAAATGATCAAAACTCTCATGGAGCTGACTACCCATGTTCACACTCTTCTCAAAAAAGGACCCGAAACGCTGAGTGAAATGTCTTTTTGCCAATCCTTCGGTCTAGAAATTATTGAGGCCGGTCAATGGCTGAAAAGATACGAACAGCGCAGCCAAGATCTCACCAGCATTAATCAGGCCTGGGAAATCTACTCAACTCTGTTCCACAAAATTAAAGATAGACTTAACAAGATTGCATATGTCTATCTCGAGAACGTCTCACCTAAGCTCATTCAATTCAAGGATGGCGAAATCTCTGTTCCAGGCATGTACAGACCAAATAAACCTGTAGTCGCCTTATCAGGCTTTGCACCAAGGCTTCCAGTCCTAGCCTCAAAACAGCACCCACGCAAATTATTCATCTACGGCAGTGATGGCAAAGAATACACGTTTTTATTAAAAGGAAAAGAAGATCTCAGACAAGACGAGAGAGTCATGCAGCTGTTCTCTCTCTGCAATAAACTCCTGACCTCCGAACCTATCACCTCAAAGAAAGACCTCTCAATTACTAGATATGCAATCATTCCGATCTCACAAGGTGCTGGATTATGCGGCTGGGTGCAAAACTGTGATACCCTCCTTTCTTTAGTACAGGAATACCGCCAAAACGCGAGAATATATATTGATGCGGAGCGGCAGGCTTGTGCAGAAATTTGTGACAAATTTGATTCTCTTCCAGTCGCAAATAAAGTTGAATTATACCTGACAGTGCTAGAAAACACTCGAGGACAGGACATTAAGAACGCTCTTTGGCTTAATAGTCCAAACTCGGAGACCTGGCTTGAAAGAAGAACTACTTTTACAAAATCGTTGGCGACAATGTCTATCGTCGGGTATATCCTTGGGCTTGGAGACAGGCATCCAGGAAACATAATGATTCAGAGACAGACGGGTCAGATTGTGCATATTGACTTTGGTGACTGCTTCGAAGTTGCTATGAAAAGAGAGCGTTTCCCTGAAAAAGTGCCTTTTAGGTTAACGCGAATGCTCGTGAACGCCATGGAAGCAGGTTCGATTGAGGGCACTTTCACGAGCACGTGCGATTCTGTCATGACCGTTCTAAGAGAGAATAAGGAGTCTCTGATTGCTATCTTACAGGCTTTTGTGTACGATCCGCTGCTGAACTGGCGTTTGCTGACGGATACTGATGATGATACACAAACAGCAACGATGGGACAAGCTGATCAGACCACTATGACCTTCATCTCAGGAGGTCTTCAGATGCCTTTGAAAGCAATGGAACGTGTGAAAGGCGCTGAAGAATTGAAGGATTTGGTGGAGCCCAAGAAGGATGAGGAAGAAAAAGTTGTACGAAGAGGAACAATTAGAAAGACAATGTTGGAAATTCGGGAATCTAATAGCACTGAAAATGAACAAGAGGCCAACGAAGAAGATAAGAAAGAGGAAATTGAGAAAGAAAAAAAGATTTTAGATGAAGCCCGTACTGCTCTAGAGCAAATGAGAGCGAAAAAAGCAAGAATGGCAGAAGATGTGAAAGCAAGGCCTGAAATATTGAATAAGAAGGCTTTGGAAGTTGTGGATAGAATTAAAAAGAAATTAGCTGGAAGAGAGTTTCCAGATGCAGAAAGTCTTACTGTTGTTGGGCAGGTCCGGCGGCTAATTAGTGAAGCGCGATCCGCTCAAAATTTAAGTCAAGCGTATATCGGGTGGTGTCCATATTGGTAGTCATCTAAAGACAAAATCGAATACTTTTCATTTGAAGTCACTTTTCTCAAACCATTCATATGTTGTAATGAGAAGAGCGTTTGTACTCACTTAATAAAAAGAAAGAGTCTGTAAAGTATTATGCATATCCAATAAGGTAATCAGTTAGAAAAAAAACTTTTCGAAGTGAGAAAACTAATAGCAGTGAGCAAATAGGACTGACTGTCTGACGCCTGATTAACTACAGAGTAATTTTAATCTGTAAACTTTGAATATTGTAAATATTTAGCTGTGTAGCAGAGGCTGTGAGCGAGTTTCATCTATTTTGGATTGTTCGAATTTTCTTAATGGGAGAAAAAAAAACCTGACTGCCTAGATCTGTTTAGCAGAAAAGAAAATATAATAATATTCATTTTGGATCACTCCTCAGTTTTTTTGCTTGATATGTACGTAAATAGCCATTAAGTATTCAAATTAAGAATAATTGTCGAATATAGTTTCATATTGCCGCTCTCCTTAAGGTTGATAATCTGGCTGATGTTCTGGTCTTGCTTTTATGAAAGCATCCAAACCGTTCAAATGTTGGAATATTCGTGCTAGATTCGGATATTCGTGTATGTTAATTCCGACTCTATTAATCGAAGCATCAAGTTGAGGGTAAATATACAAATCTGCAGCTGTCAGTTCATTTCCGAAGCAGTTCGTCCCACTAAAGCCCTCCAGATGTCTTTCCAGCTTCCTCACCCCAAACGTCATCCAGTATTTCAACCACTCGTCTGGGTTCCCGCCCTGCTTTTTAACCTGCTTTAGCACCGTCACATTCCCGAGAGGTTGAATTCCAGCGTTAATAATCTCACAAACTGCTCTGACTTGAGCTTTCTTGAATGGATCTTCAGGAAATAGTCTCGGAGAGGGCTTGACCTCGTCCAAGAATTCAATAATAGGCATACTCTCAATGAGAACGTTGCCATCTACGATCAAAGAAGGAACTCTTTCCAATGGGTTGATATTGGCGTAGCCTTCCTGTCTCTCGCCTTCACTTTTCAAAATATTCACCGGAATATAATCGTATTCAATTTTTTTGAGATTGAGCGCTATGCGAACACGCCATGAGGCTGAGCTTTTGAAGAAGCTAAACAATTTTACGGACTTCATTGACTGTTATAAATCTTCCTTAGCTCTTTGAAATTAATTAAAAGGTATAATCCTATCTTGCTGATATAACAATTCGAAAAATTAATATATTCTGAAAAGATTTTTCACAATCCCATTATAATATGCAATTTTAATCGAAATCTTGGTATATACATATTCTGTAATAAAATTCGTGAGGGTTCAACTCGAAAAAATATAAAGAAAATAATGCATCTCGATATGCAAACTTTGGAACTATTTTGGAGACTCTTCATCGTTCATTACAAAATCGAGCTTTTGGCTTGGCCTACTCGGTCGGCTTGGGCGAGTTGTTCGCGTTAACAGCATCTCTTCAGTCGTTGTCTGTATGCTCTTCATGCTCTCGGGGTTATTTGCTTGTCGCCGTGGTGATTCAGCATCGAATAAGTCAAATTTAGAATCAAGCCTGCGCATTGTGTAGTCTCTTTGTAAACTTTTGGATGCTAATAGAGCTGATTTTGGAATTGAGGGTAAGTGTAACAGGGAAGGCGCTATCAATTCCGTTTTTTTCACGAAGTGTGTTGCTTTCTCAGCAACTTTTTTCCAAAGCTTATTGTTAGACTCATTGGTCTCTCCCAAGATCATTCGTCTTTTTCTCTTTTCTTTCTCTATACGTCTGTATCGATCAGTGTTTCGTAATCTAATTCAATTGAAAATAATTTTTGGGATCAATCATTGAGAAAAAAATATTTACCTCAGAGGGAGTGCCAGGCTAATTGCAGAACGTCTGTGGTGGCTGTCTCTCCACACGGGCTTCTCATCATGATGAAAGTTATTGAGATAATCCAATGTTTCTTTTAAAATTCTTTTATCTTCGGCTTTCTCCTTCAAGTCTCGAAGTGTTGATGCTCCTTTTCTCAATCGTAGATAAAGCACCTGAAATAGAATGTAGAAATCCGTATAAGCTTTCGTGATAATGATCCCTGTAGAAAGGATTGTTTGGATCCACGAGATGTTAGTGAATGATTGGAATAAGAGCAAGATTAATATCACGTTGTATGAGAATATCGTCAATTTTTCAGCTCTGTGAGGGGATTCATTTTCGTAAGGCATGACTCGAGAGTAAAATTTGTAATAGACATGGAAAAAGAACAACAAAATCAGGTTTTTGAGCGTCTGGTCTTTAGCCAGCACAGCGTTAAAGATGAACATACTCATCCTGATTACAAAGAGCAAGAGGCCCCAGTAATATGCTTCACGTTTGTATCCGTTATAAAAGTGGCCTAGCACTATCTGTAAGCTTTGTGACTCAAACAGTCTCTTTCGATTTATCCTCATGGTGATGAATAAACCTGCAGGCACCAGAAAGCCCCAGAAGAATAAGGCGGGAATGACAATCACATTTCTGATGTAGGTATACTCTGGTGTTCCACAATCAATGTTACTGTTTTTTACAATGTATTCTGTGTCTACATTAGGATCAAGTCGTTTACAGGCTAAATAATTCCCTAAAAATCCCATAATTCCAGGCTGTTCAAGGAGGATAAGTACAACAGCTGCTGCGCCTATCCTTATCAAGGCGGAGTTACGGGTATCTGGTTTGCGGTAAAGGAGATTTTTCAAGAATTCATAAAGGATTAAAAGCACCAGCTTAATAATCGGAGAAAGTATCATGAAGAGAAGTTGGAGTTTCATCGAATCCAAGGGATCAAGTACGTTCAGATAGATCAAGCATTTCAAGGAGACCATGATTTGTTGACTCGTATTTCCGATGGCGCCGGTTATACCTGTGTACTGTTTAAAGGTCCCGGAATCATTATCGGAAAGAATTGAAGTGATTTGAGAGAAAGTTGCAAAGATGATCATGAAAACGCTAGGTTGGAGGAGACTTTTCGGAGCACGTGTATGTTTTGCGGACCATTGATAAAAACTGTGAGAAAGGAGCCCGGTTTTGAATGCAAACATCGTTAATAATATTTGATACATGGTCGAGCCCAAGAGTATGAGCACAACTATGGAAATGAGAGTTGTTCTCGAGTAACATTTCGAGCATCCTCCATTATCAGAGTTGATGAATTCATTCTCCAAGTTACACTGAAGACAAGCAGGCCCCGTGAATGCTTCATGACAAGTATTTTCAACTCCTCCAAAGCATCTCAAATTTCCGCTATCATTACAAGCAACCATAGTCAAATTTTCGGTTCCTGGACTTCTATAATACCCAGGCTCTATCAGGATATTGGCGCCTCCTAGACATATAGCACCTTCAGGACAGACTTTGCAAGCGGAATCCGATGGAACTAAGGAATAACTTCCTTCTTCGCAGTAGATGCATTGCTCAGAAATTGTGTCATTCACTTCTCCAGGCAAGCATGCCCTCAATTTGATGTAGAAAATTTGAGATTGAGTGTAAGTCTGGGAAAAATAAGTCGCATTCACAGTATATCTCTCTTCTGCTTTCCCGACCAAACGAATACTTGAAGGAGAGAAAATGCACACCGCGTGAGAGCAGCTGTTACTGCTACTTGAGTACTTATTCGAGATCCCATTTGGAGATGTGAAGATCAGGCTAATTGAAGGGCTCTCAGAGTTGTCGATCACTGGTTGCACACCTTGGCTATCAACATGAATGAGAGTAAAACGCATGGTTATTGACAACAGTGAATAAGAAGTCAAATTGGAGATGGTTGGAGTGCTGTTTAGTTCATTGTAATCGTCGAACTGGAGAAAAGAGGAAGAATTGTCAAGAAATTCAATTTTTAAGTTGGTAGGTGCGAATGAGAATTGTGGAGTGCCTGTGAAACTGTTTGAAATGATATTAGCACTAGTGAAATTAGTCATGTCAATTCCTGTTGAAGAAGAATAGAGGATTGCACCTGCATCCAGAGAATAGCACTCAGATAAATTATTGCCACTAACTGAAAGAGTGGGTTTATTTAAGTAAAACACACCTCCTTTGTTTTGAGCTGTAATATTTGTCAACTGACTACTCTGAAGGGCGATTGAAAGGGAACCATCAGGAGTATTTTCAAATATTACACCGCCATTCTGAGCAGAGAGGTTGGCAATTTTGTTTTCTAAAATTGAAATGATGCCTGTCTGAGTGCTGTCAGATAAAATTCGAGAAATCGCAGCAGAAGTTGTCGAAGACGCAATTTCTTGAACATGGAAGATTGCTCCATTACTGATGATTTCTATATTTTGGAAAGAGCTCTCACGAATCGTCAACTCGAAGAATTTTGTTGAACCTTCGATATAGAAAACACCTCCATT
>ENA-UOUE01000783-UOUE01000783.1-compost-metagenome-genome-assembly--contig:-NODE-783-length-23937-cov-11.000545_pt1 | contig 23937 bp, 18 predicted proteins | sample MGYA00238146_ERZ747223 | MGnify/ENA primary metagenome ERZ747223 (study PRJEB28781, sample SAMN06268865) | compost metagenome | isolation source: single cell | place: USA: California, Emeryville, Joint...
TCCGTTCTCAATGTTTGTATAAATCTCATCAGTAAGCTTTAAAAATGCCTATTTTTCATCATCATGCAATTGTCAATTTATCTGTCTGTTTACCTCAGTTACACTAACCGAGTCTCTAGTTGATGTTTCAACAAACATTATTCCATTCTTTTTTGCAAAATCTTCTCCCTCACTTTTAAGGACTTGTCGGCTAGGGAAATATAAGCTCATATTCCAATTGCCATAGAAATATTTACCTGCTCTCAAGATCACTTTTGTTTCCAATCAACAAAACTCGGATATTTAAATTGCAATTTTGCTGAATTTCCTCAATCCACGAGGTTAAAGAGTCAAAAGTTTCACGTCTTTAGAATTAAGATTTTAAGAAAGAAGCTTGCCAGAATTTTTGGTTACCTTGTAATATCATAAACCACCAAAGCTCCTATAGCAGATTTAAAATAAGTTCGAGTAAGTGATCTAAAGCTCTCTTGTCCAGCCTTGAAATATTATCATTGCTATTGAAAGGATTATTAAGGTTACTGTGTCCCAGATCTGAAGTTTTATATTTGTTTCTTGGCATTTAACAATCGTAGTTCCAAACTCAACACCAATGGTAATATCATGGGTCTCTTTAGTTTGTCCATAGAGAAATTTAGAATTTATGCATGATTTTCCAACCGCTTGTTTGAAAATTCAAATTCAGAATGACTTTTTATTCAGTTAGATGTACCCATATCGCCAATAATAATGAACTTGAAAAGATATTTGTAGCTATGACTTGAGCTATCCATTTTCACACTGCAGGCAGTCTTGAGTAATAATTTTTATTTTGCTCGGATACTATTTCCACGGTATCATTCAAATTTAACCTAATTTTCTGATATCGTACTTTTCTTCGGTATCAACATTAACGCAAAGCCTGCAAGTATCTAATTTTCTTCGGCACTATTCATATGGTATTTCTTTTAGTTCCAATATGGAATTCAATGGAAAAATATATTCAAATCAATGTACACTCTGAAACTAAAAATTACGAGTTTCAAAAAAAAAAGAGAAGAAAAGCCTTTCTTGTTAGAATGCAATCATAAAAAGAAATATTTTCTCAATTCTTAACTAGTAAGTTCCATCAAATGAAGAATATGTATTTATAACAACAGAAAGAAGCTTTTTGTGTAGAGCTTGACCAAAAAAGAAAGAAGTTTTTCAATCGTCTGAATCAAAACATTGAACACAGTACCACATGTATGTATTTATAGATGCTGTCGAGCAACTCGTATTTCACATGTAGTGGATACTCAAGCCAGCCAAAATTTTAGGAAATTTCCTGCCCCACCACAATAGGAGCCGCTTTTAAATAAGAAAAGATTTCAATCAAGCCAAAAGCCTGTTTGGAGATCGAAAAATTCTTAATCACATAATCCCAAATCCTTTAGATCACATCAATTGGTGAGAGGTAACAGATACTTTTGCTTGAAAAATAAGCAAACATGTTTCGGTTCTGAAAAATTATTTGCCCCTCTTAGGCCCCTCTAGAGAACTATCTTCTCAGATATGTTTCTGTCCGCAGTCCCATTAAAAAATAATGATATTATCTTAAGGTAGAGGTCTATTTGCTTTTTCAGCCATTCTCACAGACTAATTCTAAAAAATTTCATTTAAGAGCATTTAAGAGATGAGATTTTCATTTTTTGTTTTTAGTTCGGTGACTGCTCCCAGAGCGCAAAAATTTCAGCTCTCCACTCATTATCTGAGAGTAGTTGGAGATTCGCATTGAAATTTACTAGTAAAACCGCTTTCTGCAATTGAGGCAATGCTGAAGCATTATAATAGGATTTTTTTCAGTATATAATCTCGAGGATTAGTCTCAATTGTAATTAATTAAATTGATTCAGAACTTAAAATGAAGCTGGAAGAAACTATCTCATACAAGCTTTACAACTATTTGGACCACAATCTCACGAAATAGTAACTCTAACACCTCCAATATTTTTGCTAATTCTCTCATCACTAGCTCAAAGGATATTATCCTATTCGAAGATTTCATTCAAACTTTTTATGATCTAATTGCCTCTTCAGAAAACTGGAGTCAATTAGTAAAAGACTCATCAGAGCAACTCCACATATATTTTGAGAGCAGTAAACTAATTTTTCAAAATGACAAATCTAATACTTGCCAGTTCTAGATGTTTCAAGGTTCTTAGGAGACGTAAAGACGTTTTTGGCAGTACATGGTCAAAAGGACTTGGTTGGAGAAACTCACTATGAGGATTGTGAGACAGAGAGTCAACAATCAGAAGGTACAGAGCGGAGCCAGGTCATTTCTAACATCACCGACAGTAGTATTTCGCCAATAACTAATCAAGCCAAAACTGAGGATGAGCTAAATGATCAGCGAACAGATACGATTTACGATTATTTGTAAGTTTTTGCATTCTAATTTTTATAATAAGATTTATTGTGATTAGTATTGACGAAACCGATTCTGACGATGAGATGATTATAGAGAAGAATTATCGGAGAAACCGGAAGAACAAAATGGATGACCAGGTAATTGAAAACTCAAGTTTGGGACATCAAATAGAGAATCAACTTTCAATCGGCAAGAGCCATTTTAAATCCAGCCTCTCAGAGAAAATTTTGACACCAGAAAGCTATGTGGAACAGTCGCTTCTTGATCCCCCAAACCACGTTTCTTCTTTCCCAATCGCATATTACCCATATTTCTATTACAATCATTGGTTCGCGAACGGCAGAAACCTTCCTCAAATGAAAGAAGGTTCTCAAGTTGGACAAATATCTCAGAGCGTTTCAATCCCGAAGCTGCAGAGTGTCTCAATTCCAGATAAAATTGATGAAACTATTGACGAAAAAAAGGTTAAGTTTGTTTTCGTTTCCTCCAGTCATCAGGAAGCTCAAAGTGCCGTCTCTATACAAATCGAAAGCCACTCTAAGCCGCAAGAAAAAATTGAAAAGAATACAATGCAAATTTCTAAAACATCAAATCTGGTCTACGTTAAGAAAATCTCTCAGGAATACAAATCCGTTTGCAGATTAAGAAAATTATTTAGCAAATTTGGACCTATAGTAGATATCAAGTTAGATCCTTGCCAACGATCAGCCTCAATAGAATTCCTGAAAGAAGCTGATGCTGTTAAAGCGATTCATAATTATCAACATTCGATTAGTGATACTCAGATGTTGATCACTAAAAATCCCCCGGTAGCTAGCTCGAAGGCAGTTTCAAATTCTAAGTTTAAGCGCATGGCTCCTTCTCATACGTCACTAAGATCCAACGAATCTATAACTGAAAAACTCCAATTCCTCTATAATCTCAAAAAGTTCGTTGTTGATAAAGACAAAAAGAAAAGTTTGGCATTGAGAATTAAAGGCATTAAAGATGCTCAACGCACTAATTTTGTGACAGAATCAACACAAGAAATATTAGCCTCAGAAATTTTCAACCTGGGCTTCGACATGACACTTATTCTCTCTAATTCCGATGAGCAAACTATGACAACAAAGGCTCTGACTTCCCAATTACAAGTAATACAACTATTTATTCCTGTTCATAGTTTAACTTATTTTTATTATAGAATCATGGAAGAATTGAAACTTTGAAGATCAACCCGACTCTCAAATTAGCAGAAGTAAAATATTATGACGTAGAAAGCACCATTCAAGTAAACCCTTAACCATCTCCAATTTATCTTAATGGTTTTAACAATAGGCAATGAATTCGAGTGAGCCATTTTCAATGAAATTTAAACATGCACAATCGGAAGAATTGATGCAGAAAATTAGACTCTTTGAAGAAAAATATCTTTCGAGCTAGGTTTATTTTTTTCAAGAGATGGGTCACTCTTAGTGAAGGTCACAAGTTTAGATTAACATTGTTTATAGTATTGCCTATAAATTTTCATTAGTACAGTCTGCATTTCACCTAAACGTTTTCTATTACCACAATTTTCTTTTCATATTTCTTGACAACTCTCCCATACTTCATTTTCATAAAGTTCAAGCACTACAGAGGTCTTCGTGTAGATAGTATGGTGCTGTGCTCGTATTAACTAAAATTTTTGTCCATATTTTATTTGAGAGAAAAAAAAAAACATCCAGCGTGATCAATAGGCTTACAGCCATCACTAAGTATCACTAAGACTACAAAATCAACATTTATATCATAAGCATTTAATTTTATTGGAACTGTGATTAAATATTGTTTGTTCTATTCGAACAAATACGGTCAGAAAACTTTTTCCAAATTATTTCCTGGAAGAAATATTGATCTCTGATACGGAGAGAGTATTGTTGAAATTTTCTGCTGATGATCATGTTTCTCCTAACACTGCTTTTAAAGATTATACCGTTGCTATTTGCAAGTTCGATGGTAAAGCTTAATTTTTCGATCGATTTTCTAATGATATTGCTACTCATTTTGAAGGAGCTATTAGAACCTCTTCCCTTAAGCGCTCGTGGAAGTTTACGTAACTTTCCAAACAATACGGCAACAAATAATCCGGTTAATGATATTGATTTCGTCTATTTTGGAAATTGGTGTTTTTCGGATATTGGCAAGGTCTACAACATCTGCGATCTAGTTCGTGAAATAAATTTGTAGATCTCATTTTTCAGAGAAAACCACGGACTGGCATCGCTTTTTATCGTGTCCAAACAGTCAAAGCTGCACCTAACTCTTTACGATGGAGATTATATTGACAAAAGATTGGCTAGGATGACTATAAATTTTCCTCCGATGCAACAATACGAATCTGAAAAGTTTGCAAACCTATACATATCCCTCAATGATTACATTTTTTTAAAGGGAGATCAAATCCGGAAATACACACTTAAATTTGAGTTTACTTGAAAGATTCATTGAATACCGCTCAGTTAAAAGTATGCGACAATTTTCAATGAAGTAAAATAACCAGCACGGACTAGATTGCACGGCGAATATGACCATGAGTTTTTCCTTTCCTATCGAAAATCATGGTGATGAAGGACTCTTACGAAAGATAGATGCAACTATTGAGCTAAACTCTATCGAATGCAATATCGCTTTTCGTTCCAAATTTTCAAATTACGATATAGTAAATTTCTTCTATGCCTTTTTTAACAGTATTTCAAAAAAAAAAAGAAATATGATCACCAGGTCATGGGTTATTCAATTATCATGATATGCGTCTGCTTTATCAACATTTATTGCTGTATCATGATTATAAGGCAATTAAACATCATGGAGACGCACCACGAAAATGTATGCTTATCCCAAACTCTTTCTCTTTCTGTGCATTAAACTTTCTGATTTAACAAGTATTCAATAGTTTCCGTGGGGCTGATGTTTTGCTGGGATTCCTGTTTCTGGATTGCTCATCTCTACAGTTCGATTGTCGGAAAACGACATCTCTATTTTTTCGTGACCCCAGTGTTTTGGTACTTTGTGTTTTCGGCTTTCTTCGAATACAAGCTTCTTACTATCATTTGGCATCTCCGAATAACCGATCATAATAATGTAATAAAAACTCTTCAAAATGTGGGTATTTATCGTTTGTTAGAATCTTAGGCACGCACGAATAGAATCCGGACCCAATAGCATCTTTCTCTGTATCACTCTTTTTCTCAATTTTTTCGTCAATCAAATATCATTTTTAGATTGTTCGGCAGCAATCAGCGCTCTTCTGGCTTTTTTCTATTTTGATTTGAACGGTTTTCTCATGGTGTCGTCACTGATCTTTCTTCCTCAAATCATACATAACATGAGGAGAGGGTACAAAGCCAAGCTGGATCTGAAATTTATAGTTGGTATGGAAATTTTTCGTTTTGTGGAAATTGTAAGAGTGGCTTGATTTGACGATCTGAATAACACATTTTTTAACAGCTCTATGTCAAAGGATGCTCACAAAATATTTTCCAGATTACTCCCGATGACTCATTTATCAAGGGTTACCTCGTAATGGTGAGTGCACAATTAATAATGCTGTGGCTCCAGGCAAGAGTACATCCAAGATATTTAGTTCCAAGTTACTTCCTTCCAAAAATTCACGATTATTTTGTTATATTAACGGCCGAAAATGAAATGGTAAGTGACCGTGAGCTCTTTCTTTTGATCAACACATCTAAATAGGATATTTGTGCCATTTGTATCGAAAAACTAGTTCATGGATCTTCGATGGTAAGGGCGCCTTTACTTCGCTCAAATAAGCAGAAAAAGGTGCTTCATATCATGGAAACACCTTGTAAACATCGGTTTCATGAAGAGTGCCTTTTGCATTGGATGAAGATCCGGTTGCAATGTCCTATGTGCAAAACTAGTATTCCTCCAATTGATTAAATAATTTAGATATATATCTCCTTTGAATGTTAATTAGGATCAATTTGTTAGAATTTACTATTGATAAATAAACGAGAAACTCTGCATGTTGATTTATTTGTAAATGGAGATCATAACTTGTATATAATGCCAGCCTTACGGATTACTTCACTCTTTCAGAAATAAGCTAAGGTAGAGTTGTTTTTTTTTGAGAATATCTAAATAGCATTAGAAACCTGAATAAAAGACAAGAACTACGTTCCTGAATATCCTTGATTCTAGCCTAGCAGATCATAACACCAATGCAAACTTGATTTGTGATAAAAGTTTTTTATATATTTCACATTTTCAGGGATCCTCCTAGTCTGAGTTTCTGACATTACCAAGAATTTCTACATAAGAAAATAGAAGCGCTCTCTCCAGTGGTCTTTATCTTTTTAAATGTTAAGAACAAAAGTAGGCAAGCTAACTCTAAATATACACTTCACAATGATTCAAAAATTTTCTCAATTACATAAACACATTTACAAAATTGATATAGAAAGATATATAATGACAAAATAATTATTATTAAAGTTTCCTTACTCGTTAATGTCTTTTTTACTCTTTATTCTGGGTAGAACAAGAGAACTATCATGCTGAATCGAATCTAAGATAGTGAAATTGTTTTCAAAATTCTGATTTTTCTTCTGTCGCAAGTTTTCTAAAAAGGAAGAAAACCCAGAGTTCTCCGTCGTTGTTAGATTGAAAATTTCAGTAGAATTTGCTAGAGGTCGCTCTTTCACGTTCTCATCATAAATTTTGTCTAGCTTTAATGCTTTAAACAACGAGAGATACCTCGCCCGGTCACTATTTCGTTCGGAAGAGATGCTTGAATGTTTGGAGGACTCAGTATTTTTGAGCTCCTGAACTCGCAGCCTTCTAGCTGAGTTTTTACTTTGGTGTGGATCATTTACATATCGAATAACCTTTTCATGCCTGCTTTTCAACAGTCTCTGACTTGAATTTTGTTCTGACATTTGGTTCTCAACAGCATTTTTCATGATCAAAGGTAATAGCTGATTTCCGTTGCTCTCAGCATTCAGAATTGAGCGGGCTGAGAGAGGTGCCAATTTTTGTTTGTAGTATTTGGTTGATTTAAAAACGTTATGAAAAACTGCTTTTTTTGTCTCTGTATAAGGGTCCACATTTCTGGGAAATGAAGTGATAATTTTGTTTCTTGGACTGACCATAGTTGCTACTTTGTCATTGTCCAAGCCATGCACTTGTTCTTCTGTGTGAATGGCTGGAGAGATCAATTTAATTTTCCTATTGCAGTCTCGATACGTGACTCTCACGTTAAGTTGTTTTTGTGCTTGGTTATGAGAACTGTTTAAATTTGAGGTTTGTCTATTCTTTAAAATGGAATCATCTATGCTCGCAATCTTTGAGTCATTTGAAACAACCGTGGTGTTATTATTATTTTCGGAAGCTTCAGTAGAAAAATTTCTTTCATTTTCTAAATGGTATGCTGATTTTGAAAGTTTCAATTCTTTTTGGCCATATTTAGCAAATCTTGTCTCTGCATTTGCAAGGATCGTTTTGAGTGCATTCGAAATAATGTCTTTCTGAAGCTTCGTGCGAAGCTTGGATTCTTTAACAGCTAGATTGAAGAGATTCCTATCCATGACGATTCGTTTAAATTTCTAACGTAGTTGAGAAATTTTGGTGGAATGATAGACAGCAAATAAAGTTACTTCCTTGTCCATATAATAAATGTCTGCGCTGGCTGAGACAACAGTAGCTGCTGTTTGTCGTGGGCATTTTTTCAATATCTCTTCAAGTCCGAAGTAATGATTTTTCGACAGAAGAGATAGCTGCGAGCATTTTAAAGGGTGACAACATTAGCTATAGTTACTCGAATGCGTTGGTGAATCTCGTTTTGTTTTGAGAGAGCGAAATATTTCTGTTGAACTTGATTACCAGGAATGCATGTTGGATCCATCAACAACTGTTTAAATTCTTCAAGTTCTGCATGCCTGACTGTCTTCGATAGCTAAAATATATTTATTAACATATTTTCAAAGTTGCCGATCATCTACCTCGACTTCTCCTTCCCGCAAAAAATAAATTTTGTTTGGTTGGTCTCCTTCATGATATAAACAATGATTATTTGACAGCACTTTTCTGTTTAATTGTAGGAGAATTTCTTTGATTTTATCTCCACTAAGCTCAGAGAAGAGACTGAAACTTCTTAAGAATGCGACATCTTGCTCGTCTCTTGTCTCATATATTTGATCTGGACACATATGAGATATTTCAATTTTTTTCGCAGAAAGTTATTTCATTACATAAAATCCTATTGTAAAGTCTTCTTGAGAGCTTTCCGAGTATAGTCATTTCTTTACATAAAACTGTTGCTGTTCTAGCAAAGAGCATGACCAAGTTGCCTCATTTATTGAAGGTTTTGAATATTGGATTACCTTCGAGTCTGATGCTGCAGGGCAATTTCGCCAAATGACTCTCCCTCTTGCATGATCCTTCCAATAAAAAACTTTGGCATTTTTTCTTCAATGGCTCTTAGTTGTGCATCTTCTTCGATATTTCCTTCGAAAATAAACTTTTGATTCTGAAGTATCTCTTCTTCGACTACTTCTTCAGTTGTGTTAGCTGCCACAATTTCATCAGTAATTTGAGATAATATTTCTAAATTTTTTTGTTAAATCCGATAAATAACCACGCGTACTATGATTGTTACTTTCACGAACAGAGTCCTGATTGTCAACAAATTTCGTCTTCTGTTTTTTTGTCCTTTTCCTGCCTGAATGATCCTGTGACTCAGAGAAAACGGGCAGATTTTACGTTTAGTATCTTTTTGCTGATCGTTTTGAGGAATTATTGGTTTCCTTTGCTGTGAAGATTGAATTTCTTGCTTCTTTAAGAGAATATACACAGATCCCGTGAGAATGATATAGAAGTTTTCTCCCCAATCGCCTATCAAAGTTAGCTTGAAAGTCGGAAGCCGAACGCAAATACCATGATTGAAGACAATCTCACCGGGCATGTATGTTTGGATCTCCAACTGCCGAAAGAGGTCAAGAAAAGATTCTGATTCAAGCTCAGATTGCATTTTCTGGAAGAATGCAATATCTTGAAATATCTCCATGAGAAATTGAAGTTCCTCATCAGAACGGCTTTTGCGATGTTTTTTAAGGACTTCTAGAGCGAGCTAATAGTGCATTCAGCAAATGTAGATCATTTCAAAATACCTGAACATGTTCAGGGTTTTTCAAAGTGAAGTGAGTTTTTCTCAACTGCTCATCTGAAATGAGGGACTTCTGGTCCGTGAGCAGCCTTTTTTGAGTTGATGCAGTTGCTTCAGGGATTAGCTCCCGGATTTTCTTTGTAGCAATAGTAGTAGTCATTTAATCGCGGATTTATAAGATTTTGCAATTTGAATTCATTTGAGTTCTTTCAACGAGCATAATTGTTACTGAATCAATTGATAATATTTTTTCTAAAAACTGCTATTTGATAACTTCAACAACGGCGATTGAAATTGAAAGCTTCAACAGAAATTAAGCCACTGAGGTTTTGATAAACGATGATCTCATCATTAAACATAATTTCACAAAACAATGAGAAAATGATGTATTCATCAACAGTCAAGGTTACAACACTCTCGATCTGGAATAAAACAATCAATTATTGGGAAAAGGGTGCTATGTTACTATCAAAAGGCTAGAATTGCCAGAAGGAGGAAAGTTAGATTGATAGTTGAAAATGAAACTTTTGTAAGGATGGAGCTAGCGAATGCTTTGCTACTTTTTATCAAATATTTTCCCAAAAACTAATAACATGTGTCATGTTGTTTAATCATTGCTACTATTCTTGCAGTTTCAAAACACTACAAAAAGAGCTCGCATTTCAACTCATCGAATTTAAGTATAAAATTAGAGCACCACCTCCCGCAGTTGTGTATAATTTATGAATTACTTCGAGATACGAGATATTCGAGTTTCTTGAGGGAGGTTATGGTGCCATGGCTTGAGTACAAGAATTTATTTGGAAAGTATTCAACACTTTAGTCGTTAAAAGACAGAGTAATTTAAAAGAAAATCAAAAAGAATTATAATATTTATTAAAGTTGGAAAAAAAAATATATATTCTTCTCATACTTAGAAGCTAATTCAAATAACAACTCATTCTTTTCAAATATTTATTGGTAGTAAGGTACCGAAAGTCAAATTCAAGGTATTTCTTCCAAATTGTGTACTGGTATATAACTTGCTCTCGTCCTAAATGAGAATATCATTTAATTTAATTGGTCGTATTGAGTACAAAGTTACAAATTTGAAGAAATAATTATAAGAGACTTCTAAGATAGCTTTCTATGTCGGGAATATTAATATTTGTTTGAAATAAGAGAACTTTAGCTAAGGATTAGCCCATTGATTCTGTAAATAGTTTTTCCATTTGAAAAAGCTAAGGAAAGAAAAATTAGTTTTCCAACTACGGTGTCAGAAAAAAGTGTGAATATTAACCGATACTAGTTCATAGAGCTTTTCTACTGCATTATGTTCTAAAAATAAGATACTGTTTAGCAGTAAGGTTGAAAGGCAATAATTTTAGACTCTCAATACTATTTATTGTATTTAAAAAGTTGTTCATGTATATAGCAAATTAGAGAGGAACAGTAAACATACATATTCAAACCCAATCAAAAAAATGTCTTTAAATTACTCTCCTTAAAAACCAAGAACCGAAAAGAACGCTTCGATATCTTCCATAGAAAACAATTCACAACTGTGGGATTTGAATAAAATATCTGGTACCGTTAAGAGTATTATAAAATGTCATATAACCGCACGGAGTCCTCTGGATTTTTTTTTTCTTCATTATTTGATTAATACCTCAGCAACTCAGTTGACAATGAGGGCCTTGGCATTCTTGTGCCGTTCATACTTGATACTGATTTAAACGATAGAATTTTAAGAATTTTGCTGACAGTCATAAAAGAATAAAGTTTTGGGAGAGATAGAGAGGGTGATATTTTGCGTAGTCTTCAATCATTCTTTACAAAAGATTAAGTATCGAATTAGTTTTGTTGGAAAGAGCCTTTTAGATAACGAAAATTACTTTTGAGATTTCTGTGTTATCCAGAGTAGCTGGAAATAACAACTAGATAAGAAGAGGCTAAACTGGAATGAGAGAGCAACTTTTAAAAACTGTTTTAAAAGTTTAGAGGATTACATATGGGAAAATTTTATCGACAGTTTAATTTATGGATCACCTTCATTATTTATCAATATAAGCATGCAATGCATCGGTGGTCGTATTCATGACTGGGCGATTTTGTAGATCTTGAAGAGACTTTATTCCTTCCCCATATTTATTGGCAATCTTGAGATAGCTATTATACATAGTATTGTTTTGAACCGGACGGAGAGTTGACTCTCTCACAGGTAAAGTCTTTGATGATTCATTAGGATTCTTATGCTCATTTTTTGGTGATTTGGGCCCTGTTTTTGGTGATTTTGGAACATTTTCAATTTTTTGATTTTTGCGAGGTACTGGAGGCTGTTCAAGGAGTCTCCGGTCAGGATATTTTTCAAGTGTCTCTGGATTTTGAATTGAAGAGAGAAGTTTCGCATAAGATAAATTATTTCTTTCAGCGAGCAAATTTTTCATTTCCTGAGTCATATATCGATCGGTTTCAAGAATCATATCTCGGGTGGGTTCATTAATATTTTTTGTCGTGGCTAGTTGGCCTCGAAGCATTGTGCGTTTTATTTTATCAACACCTTTGGAAGCTCTTTCCAAACTCGATGAGGCTCCAGCATTTTTAGCTCCCACCACTTTCTTCGCATTTAATTCAAAATTAAGTCTCCCTTCCAAAGGTTCGATACTTCTTGATCTTTTATGCTTGTTTTTTACAGTGTGGAGCTCCTTAGGAATGAAATATTTGTTTACAATATAAGCATTCTGATTCTCGTTTAGTATGGAGCTTATCTGCTTGCTATTTTCCAAATCCTCTCTGGCCTTCGTATAAAATTTTGAGCTGCTATTCTCTTCATTATATTGTTGATTTCTCTGTGTGCCATTGCCAAAATAATCCGAGCCAATCGATCTCGCAGTTTCATTCCCTAGTTTTCTCTGAAAATCAAGATTATCTCGTTTTTGATGATCCAATTCATAACCTATTGAGATAGTTTCATTTTGGCTGTTAAGGTTGTCTCTATTGGAGATCAAATATTTTGTCCTTGTTTCGAATTTGATAGGCACTCTCCTTGATAGCACACCAACTTGATCTTGATTGGCACCAAAATATTTTATTGAGTAACTTCTTGAAAATGCGTCCTCTGTTTCTTTTATTACATCACGCAATGTCCTTAGCCGAGGTTGATTTTCTCCTTCTTTCTGCACTTGTTTGTATAATTGCATGTATTTATCTTTTATATTGTTTGTCTTTTGATAAAAGCTATTGTAAAGTTCCGCTGTGTAGAGCTTTGGCAACTTCTTCTGAATTATGATTTGCTCAGTCTCTTGCATTACCCCAGAATTCCGATCTGCCGCCCTAGAGAGGTCTTGCTTTTGCATCGTTGAAGTATGAGTCATGTTAACTTGCTGTTGATTTTCAAAGATTTGAGACCTCGAGTCACTAAACCTGGGAACTGATTGAGACTTTATAACTTGCCGAGCACTGTTCTCTTCACTTCGGTGATTTGATGTGTGCCTCACTCTAGGTAATATTGATAAGCTCATAGGAGGAAGATCAGGTTTTCTCTAAAGTTTCAATTATTAAATAATTTTTTATTTTAATCACTATCAGTCTTGTTGGAGCCAATTGTGAATTATTATCGCTTACGTTATCTCGTCATTCATTGAAATACTTTCTTGTGGGTGTTTGAAATTGTATTACTTGGAATTTTCTCTGAGAATTAGAGCAAAATTTGCAGAATCGAGATGAGTAGATTATCTGTTTATGAGATTCTATTCAGCTTCATATAGAGAGGAAAAAATCACCTGGCTGATATCTTCCATAAACTCACTATGATTACAGCAATTTTTTCCAAAGATAAATGAGTAAATCACCTACTATTCGCAGGCATAACCAATCTCACTTTTTGTCCAGCATGTTAGCTGTCTTTTTTAGTATCTGAAGCCGTTGATAGTCTACCCCTGAAAATTACAGCTGTTTTGTATTTGAAAGGACATTGCATTGGGAAGAAGTTTATATGAACTTATAAAGCAATTGTACCAATCAAAAATCTCCTTACCATATGGCCAAATTTTTCATATATCATGGATTACCCACCAACAAATTATTATATGAATTATTCGTAGTTATCTCTTACTTTCAATACTTTATTTCTCATCAAGTATTGTCAGACTCTCATCAACTGATATTAGCAACTCTAGAGAAATTTCGTTCTAATTGAACTCGTTCACTCGATAATCATAATTCAACTATATAAAATCTGAATTGTTTTACCCTCCTAGGTTTGGACTGATTGCCAATTAATGAGTCATTAATGTCGAAAATGGTCATACATCGGTGCCTACACGCTCAAAAGATTAAACCTATCTCTTACACTTAATAACAGCTTTTAAAAAATATTTGATCTTAAATTTAAGGCTGTACTTTGATGAATTTTATCCTTTCTTTTGCATCAAAAACTATGTCCTACAGGTCATTGCATCAAATTTCTGCAAGGACCTTTGCAAGGAAAGTGAAGCCGTCATCTGTGCTATTTGAGCAGAGGAACAATGAGAGGTTGGATGAGGATATTGATAGTTTGGTAGCCTTTCAAACATTTGGTCTCATAAAACTCATCTCCTATCAAAAAATACATTAATAGATTGAACAAATGGACAAGTCTGAATTAGGAAAGAAACTAAAACAGGAACTTGAAGAGCAAGTCAAAAACAAATGTAAGCTGCTAAATATTGTTAATTTCATCATTTCTTCATCTTGATACTCTCTAGCTTTGTCATTAGATAAAATGATCCCAAAGAAAGGTGGGGGTCTTGGAAGTGATGAACAATTAGCTGAGTTGATGGAAAAATTTAGGTAACTATCCAATAATGCGGTTTGGACCTGATTACTTTTCCAAAAAACTAGTCCAGAGCTATTTTCGCTCTTCGAGAAGGAAATGCAAGCTCTCTATAGTAAAAATCCTCACAAGTTTGACAAATTAAAGAGCAATGTGCAACAATTCGAAAAACTTCTTCAAAAGCAGCCGAAAGATTTTTTTCCAGGTGACTTAAATTTATGGCCAGGTAAAAAGAGAGTGAAGGAAACGCGAACTCCTAAAGAATCAGTGCGTGATATGATTTTTAAACCAACTAACGACAATACGTCTAATTCGCCTAACTCTGTCCCTGCTGGTAGATCTGTCAAGAGAATAAAACCGAAATAGATGTTTATTTTGTCTTTATGAAGCATACATGCATATTACATTTGTCTGAGTAATAATAAAAGGGTTTAACTCACAAATTTTTTGCGCTCGAAATAGGAAGATTGCGAAACAAAAAGCAGAAGTAAAAAATGATTTTCGAATAGTATCTATAGCCACAATGATTGGTTCAGGTCATGAAGATAAAAGGAACCAGTGCTAAACTTAGGTTGTCACAAATATTTCCACAGCTTCAGCAATCTGTTCTGGTGCTTCTGCTAGAATTAATTCTCCATATTCTTTCCAGAGCTCCAACATAGATGTCTCTCCAATCTCATCAACGATTTCATCAACCACTTGCTTTGAAAAAAGTTTATCCTTCTCTCCATGAATCACAAGTACATTAGCCTTGAGATCGTCAAGGTTCTCGATTAGGTCGGCATTTGCCATCAATCGAATCGCTGTCTCAATTCCTTTGTAGTTTGCGGATTCTTTACAAAGCTCATGGAATCTCTCAGGGCCCAACAGACTGCTATACGGCTTTAAGATCCTCTCGAAATAAGCAACGTTCTCTTTCTTAGCTTCGGAGAGTAATCTCGAGATTTTATCAGTAAGGATGATTTCTTCAAAATCAACTTCTTTATCATCTGTAGTCCAGCCTCTTAGACCCATGCTGGCCACCATAATAACTCTATCTACAAAATCAGGATATTGGCACGCCAAACTAAGTGCAACTCCACCACCCAAAGAAGTTCCGATGATTGCTGCAGACTTGAGTTGCAAACTATCAGCAAGCATCTTTATATCGTCAGCATACTCTGAAATACTCAGAACTTCTTTATTTCCTGTTGATTTGCCAAACCCTCTGAGATCTACAGCTATTACTCGAACAGACGTGCATAACCTCTCCATCAGGTTTCTAAAGATAAGAGAAGTTCCAAGGTGCCCATGTAGCATTATCAATGTTCCTTTCGGGTCTATCGGTGATGCATCAATATATGCTAACTTCTCCCCATTGGGAAGATGCGCAAACAAATAGTCAGTCTCAGGAATTTCAATGACTAAATTGGTTTTCAATGAAAATCTGCTGAGCTCTTTGGATTTTTCTTTCTCGAGAGTGATTTTTGTTTGGTTGTCTTCTGAGTTTTCCTCAGGCTTTTTTTTCTTAGATAATCTTTTCTTCTTTTTCCGGAGAACCTTTTTTTTCAATTTAGTAGTCTTGGAAGTTGGGGAGGTATCTCTTTGATCAAGAGTTTTATCAGGAGAGAGCTCTTTTTTAGATAAGTCTTGACTAATTGATCTCGAATCTCTTGAAAGTTTTCTAGATTTGCTCGTACTGTTATTACGGCGTCCCTTACTCCAAGCAGGATACTTTTCTCTTGATTTTCTCACTTTTGAGTCTGTGAGTGCAGATTCTATCTCACGAGTTTTTTCCCTGGGCATTCTTGATTGATCTTCAGTATTTATCCTTGCTGTAGCTGAAATTTTCTGCAGAGGCTTTCTGCTGAACGGTGTAGTATATTCATGATCTACAGAATTTTGGCGAGACTTGCGCTGTGAGGTTGGTCTAGTTTTACTTGATGATCTCGGAACACGTTCAATTAAATTATCATTCTTCATTTCTGATAAAGAATTATTGCCTTGGGAATCCGGTGAATTTTTTCTAGGACTCTCGTATTGGGTGGTTCTGAACTCTTGGCCAGAGAAATTTATGAAATTTTTACGTTTTTTGCTCGCTTCTTCATCCAATTGGTTTTCCAAAACCACAGAATCTTTGATCGGTGATAACTTTTTCATAGCCATAGCCAAATGTTTAGTTAGCGCTTCGACTTTCCTCGTGATCTTCTGAGGATCAAGTGTTCCTTCTTGAGAAAAGTCGAACAGGCCATTCTGGGTGATGAACAAAATTTTAGCAATTTGGTCAAGCTCCTTTGCAAGCGTTTTTCGTGAATTTCGATCCTTTTGAAAGTCTTCTCTCTCCTCCCATTTCGCTTTTATATCCTCCAAATTTAAAGTTGTTTCCTCCAATTGCTTCTCTAATGCCGCTATCCTATAGTTTTTCGCTATATTCTCAGCTATTAGAGCTTTAATCTCTTCCTTCACTCTTGCTAATTCTTTTTCTAAACGGCAATTCTTTTGGTATTCCTTTGCAATTTGGTCGCTCAACTCCAGGAGAGGAGATGATTCTTGCTTTAAGTTTTCGTAGCCGGGAATTTTTTGTTGACTCAGCTTATGCAAAAGCATTTTGATCCGATTATTTTCATTATTTTTGACTTCAATGACGCTTTTCGCGTCCTCTAAGAGACGTTTTGTCTCATTGTCAAGGGCTGCCATTTTCTGTTCGAGATCAGAGTACTTTTTAGAAAGTTTCTCGCATTCAATCGTTTTTTTCTGTAATTCAGCAGCTAGCTTGAGATTTTTTTCGAGTTCGTACTCATACGCTTGTTGTATGGTCAATGAACGGTTAGCGGTGGGATATAGTTTTGTGCCAGAGGCCATTGGTTGGACTTTTACTTGGTGCAGTACGGGAAAAATTTATATCTTCTAACTGCAATAATTTTCAGGTTTTTAATGATCTATGTAACTCACTTTTGTAACTTGACCAAATATGTTGGCTGTTCTAGCGTTCCAGAAGTGCACTTGAATTTTTCTCGCTTTGCTTTCGAGTGAACTGCTTCTTTATGAAAAGGGATTGGAATTTTCTTAAGCTTCAGGCTATTAAATAGATAAAACTGAGGTAACATTCTTGAACTAAATACAGCCTATTTGAGACAAATCCATCGAAACTTCAAGATTTTCCTAAATATTAGTCTGTGAAATTGATCAACAGGATAAGATACATATATCGAGCGTGAGTCCAGAGTGTTCCTCAAATTAGGCCTTTGAATGATATATAAAACAAAATTTAATCGAGAGAAGTGCGATAACTACTCAGTTAAAACTGCTTGCTGTGATGATTGTCAAAGCCCTGAAGAAATTAGAAAGCACAGTTGCGAAAAGAGCCTTCTCTGAAGGCAATAAAAACTTTAAAGTGACATTATTCCCAGGTGACGGTATCGGTCCTGAAATTAGTCAGGCTGTCATCGATATTTTCAGCGCGGCGCAAGTCCCTATTGAATGGGAATTCCACCAAATCCATAACAGAGCCGTCACAGCAGCAGGAGATCTGATTGGTCCTGAAGCCATCGACTCAATCAAAAGAAACACCTATGCATTGAAAGGTAATGGTTCGAGTACAACAGCCCTTCCTTAGCCTCTACGCGTAGGTCCATTTGAAACTCCTATTGGAAAGGGTCATCGTTCACTTAACGTCACCTTAAGAAAAAAGCTTAACCTTTATGCAAATTTGAGACCTTGCTTGAGTATTAAAGGCATCAAAACGGCCTATGAGAATGTCAATGTGGTCACTATCAGAGAGAATACAGAAGGTGAATACAGTGGTCTTGAACACGAAGTAAGAGCTCTCTGTTATTTCAAGGTCATTATGAACCCCCACATTCTGTAGGTTGTCCCAGGAGTTGTTGAAAACCTCAAAATTATCTCTGAAAGAGCTTGCAGAAAAGTTGCCGAGTTCGCCTTCGATTTTGCCATTAAAAACAGTAAAATATATTGTTGCCGATTTGTCCTTTAATCTCCCTTTCAAAATTAAGATAGAAAGACCGTTGTTGCTTGCCACAAGGCTGGTATCTCGTAAGCTTTTGGAAATTTTGATATGAGATTAATTCATTTTTAATATTACAGAGCAATGGCAGATGGTTTGTTCATCAGAATCTGCAGAGAAGTTTCTGAGAAATATCCTACAATCCAATACAAAGAGGAGCAAGTTGACACCGTATCAATGGGACTTGCCCAAAATCCAGAGAAATTTGATGTTATGGTCATGCCTAACCTCTACGGTGATATTATCAGTGATCTTTGCGCAGGTATTTCCTATTTCTATCTATTATCAGAATATTAAGCATCATTTATAGGTCTGATTGGAGGTCTTGGACTTCTTCTGGAAATATTGGTGAAGGTGTCGCTGTTTATGAAGCAGTCCATGGTATCAATATCTTTGAACAATTAATACTAATAGAAACAATTAAATAGGATCTGCTCCTGACATTGCTGGCAAAAACCTTGCTAACCCTACTGCACTTCTCCTTAGTGGTGTCATGGTAAACCTAATTCTAAATCATGAGCTTTTTCTCTTTGTCTTCGTTTTACTGTTGTTTGTTCCGATTCTAACAAATATTTCTAGATGCTTGAGAAAATGGGACTAAACGACAAAGGCACACAAATCAAGAATGCATGCTTGAAAGTCTATGAAGATGGAAAATACGTGACTGGTGATGTTGGTGGAAAAGCTTCGACTACTGAGTTCACAAAAGCAGTCATCGGAAATTTATAAAAGAATTGCTGTTAAATTGAGTAGCTATCGCATTTTTCACAAAATTAGAATTATGTAACAACTTGAAAAGCTAATAGATTGAGAATTAACAAATCCAATGATAAATTGATAATGAAAAAGTTATCTTGTCAAAATTTTTTAGGACAATAACCGTATCTCTGAAAACTACTAATAAAAAAAAGAGTTGAATTCAATTGATAGGTAAGCATGATCGAAAATAATGCTGATGCATGACAATTGCATTAGTGACTTTTGTGTATCAAGGGCAGCAATAATCAACATCGAACGAACTGACTCCAGTCCAAAGGGATTATTATTGGAGGTTCAAAGAGGCAATTCAGCCTCAATCTACTTGGATAATCTGAAAGTAAGAAGCCAATAGGAGCACTTCTTTCTTTGAATCAGGCATTTAGAAGGCAAATTTTGTATTTATATTTTTCACAACTCATTTATAGTTAGTTGTTTGTGTCTTACTTACTTATTTTTTGTTAATAAGCTAGATCCTTAGGAGGGAGCAAAGATATTTATCTAAATGTAGCGAACAAGGAAACGCATTCTATCTAAAAAACTGAGCTTTGCTTAAAAAAAGCCAACACCCTTATCATGATCATAAGAAGCTTATTCTTCAGTAGTTTCATTCTTAATGATTGAATGGAGTTCCGAATTTATTTCTCGAGTAGCCGGGGTTCGTGTTTCTAGAGTGATAGTCATTAAACACGAAATCGAATTTGCCAACTCCTTTGAACGTCTTGAAATAAGGAGCGCGGTCTTTTAACAAATTCATGTCTCGAAGCTTGACTAGAGATTCCATGAGAGCAGGGCTCCTAGAGATAGTCTCTTCATTTCTGACAAGATCTTCAATCACTCGGTTCGTGATTGAACTCTTAGGAATAGACTGTGTCCTTGTATCAAAGTACAACGTCTCTCTGAAAGTTTTAACGCTAGACTGCTTGCTGAGATGTGATCGTTTAGTGGCGGCAGATCTTAAGCTCCTTCTCGCACTCACTTGCGACATTGATTCTCCAAAGACATGTGAAGTTTGTGGTCTCACAGTTAGATTCTGCTGCTGCTGGAAGGGGAGATCGGTATTCGAAGTCGCATAGTTAGCACTTGAGTTTTTTAGAATAGATTGAGGATTCTTGGCTGAACCTTGCTGGTTACGATTCTGCCATTCCTCAAATTTTGCTTGAGTTTCTGGATCGACTGAGTTGGCCAACTTCGTTCCTTGTTGAGGGTTAGCAGTATCCACCATGTTCAATCGAGCTTCTTCAACCTCTCTTCTTAGCTTACTCTTCATTTTTGATTCATTTTGTTGAGTTTGTTGGGCATTGCTTGAGGCTCCAGTCTGATCCTGTGTCTTAGGGGCAGTGTGACTTCTCAGAAGGTCTAGTAGATAATTCTTTTGTTTAGGTATGTAGATAGCAAATCTTCCGTTTGTGTCATAAGGGTCCTCTTTGAACTCCATCTTATCCAAAGGACTTTCGGGCTTTTTCGTGAGTAGCATTGGCAGACAAGAGACTGAAAAATTATTTATTTAAGATAAAGTTACAATTATTTTCTTGCAACTAGCTAATAAAACTAAATAATAAATGTCAAGTTAAATAGTTTTTTAATTATCGATTTGAGGATAAATGACCCTGTAGAAAATATGCCCTATACATAATGCTATTCCGAATGATTACAGTACATCTGAATCACGCCTCTTTCTCTGTCCTCCATGATAGTTAGCATCCCAAACTCCTCCTTTGATCATTGATATTGAATCGTTGAGAGTGATTGATAATCCAAACTTAAATGTAGAGTTCGAGGATAATTTGCTAGATATTACGGCTGACTGTTCATATCTTATTCATAGATGAATAAAGGGATTTTTCCTATCCAATACAAGTACTGAATTAACTGAATGCTTAAAGATAAATCGAAATATTTGAATAATAACGAAAAATTTGAAGGTTTAAATTATGGATAGTTCTCCTGACAGAGCTCCGAACAAGATATCTCCATTAAATTGTAAGCATCCAGATTCACAGAATGAGTTCTCGCCTTTCCGAGCAGAGACGTCTGATAATGATCTGAGAACTACTGACCATTTTGTACCTCAAGATTCACTTGAGTTTAGTGCTGGCTCAAATGCAAATCATAGGAGAGAGAAATCTGTCGAACTAGATCCAAAATACCAGACAGCTCCATTCACATTAAATCCTGGACCCACTTCCTTTGAGTCACGAAATGTTCCTCCTAGTCATTACACTAAACGTAACAATCAAAAACATACTGAGTTACGAGCTGAGGATCTGGATACAGTGCAAGAAAGAAGCATTGAGCAGAGTATAACGACTGCTAAGCAGCAAAACGAGAATGAGAACAGTCGTGCCTTTAACTCAGATAATTTTACATCAGAGAGGAGCCACATAAACTCACGACTGAATGAATCTGAAAGACATTTGGATAAACCTCGGAATATCACGGTATCTCATCGCGACCCTGGAGCAAACTATGCCCCAACTGACCGTGACTATGGATCCAAGAACTACCAATCTCCTGAATTCCAAACAGAAAGGCAAAAAAGTTCGGAAAAAAGGCGTGAATTGGTCACCAATGCTAACTCCTCACATCCCCTTTGGCAATCGGATCTAAACCAAGATTCTGATACCTATCAACTAAGACGTGGTGACTCTCCAAACCAAAAATATAATAATCGAACGCAAGCCGGAGGCCATTCTCACAAAAACAGTGAACATCTTACCTACTCGGCTTACAAAGCTGCGAAGTCAAACAACAACCAACAGATTGAGGAAGAAAATTTAGCCTCATCGAAAAACCCTTCAAGCTTTGCAAACTCACAGCAGAAGAGTACTCTTAGCAGCGTCAGCAAAAACGAAAGAGGCAGCGCATTTGATCTTCCAGCTTCTGATAAATATGGCGTTGCTGTTGATAATTCAACGGAAATACAATTACTCCGTCAGCAACTGGCGAGATTGGATCAGAAACTAAAAGCCAAGGAAGAACTGTTAAACCAGATGAAAGGGTATCACAATGACCTATGGGTTTCTTATGATCAAGCACAGAAAGAAATTCAGCAATTAAAATCGGGGAAGGATCACAGAACCGATGAATTGAAGAGCGAAAATAAAGCACTCAAGCAAAAGCTTACTGAACTTGAGGATAGTAACTATTTGCTACAAAAAGAGAACCAAGAGCTGAGAGGGAATTACAAAGAGCAAAAGGAAAGACTAAATGAGCTAAGTGATCAAAATGAGAGTTTGAAAGAAGAACTAAAAGTATTCGTTGTCAGACTTCAAAAAGCTCAATCAGAAAGCCATTCAAAATCGAGAAGAAGCAATGTAGAAGAGAAAGGAGACGAGATCAGATATCAAGAGAATGCAAGATCAGAAAGAACTCGAATGGCACAAACTACACACAAAAAAGTAAGAGGCGCAGAAGAAGAGACTTACAGGGCTGGTTCTTTAGATAATCTTAGACTCAAACTTGAAGAATATCAGCGTGTAAACGCTGAACTGCATGAAGAAAATCAGAGTCTTATGCTTGAGCTAAAGAGCAGACCTACTTTACGACAATTCAAAGAGCTGGAAGCTAAAGTGAAACATTATGAGAATGAGCTCGGAAACGAAAACAAGGATGTGAGAAATTCGACCGAGATGAGTTTTTACAAACGCGTTCTTAGTGATATACGCAACGAGCTTGGACTGGAAAGTATTACTGACGTGGTGCCCAAAATTCAATCGCTTATTGCACAAAATAAACACAATGAGAAGTTTAACCATGCTATTATAGATATGATATATAAATGTGCTCCAGACGGCTACTTCGATGGGAAACCCACTCTCAAGCAAGCTTGGAAGTACGTTAAAAGGATAATGGAAGAATTTGTACAATTAAAAAAGACCGTGCTCACAGCAAGCACAGGAAATTTACGCACTCAGAGAACTTTAAACTCAGTCATGGATTATTTGATGATAACTGATGATTCACAACTTCCTCAAAAACTTAAAGAGCTTGTGAGTGAAAACAATCATATGGATATGATCATTGCAAAATTTAAATCACTGACTGATATCGACGGAATGACTCTCGAAGAGTTGGATAAAACATTGGATTTTGAGTTGCATCATAAAACAATTGAAAGCTCAAGGATGAATGCAGGGCTTCGGGTTTAGCTGAGGTGTTGATTTTTATCTTGTTTGTGATATTTGATCAATCTTCATTTTTTAGAGTGAGTTAAGATATTATTTTCGTAATTCAACAACATCGATAAAGATTGATTCAAAATCAACTTGTATAAATCTTGTATATTTAGTTATCCTATTACAGAGGCATCTTCTCATGCACAGAGTAATCTAATTATTCAACATTAATCATAAGCTCAACCACAACTGTTCTGAAAAATGAGAGAAAATATTGAATTACTTATATGTTTCAACAAATAATCGGACGAATTTTTGTTGTTATCATTGAAAGGGATTAAATTTTTTTGGGGGGATTAGTTCTACTAAATTCAGCTCTAAGAGACTTGTAAGCATGATCAATTTTCCGTTTGACAACCTTTATGCACACGATCAATTGGTGAAATTACCAGGCAAGGGGCATGAGTAGTTTCAAATAAATTATTAAGTGTGGACTTCTCTTCGTGAAAAAAGTATGAGCCTCATAATTTTCTTTTTTATTAGAATTGTTTGGAATTAGTCTCTTTTCTTTTCGTTTCAATTATCCAAATTCTTCTGTAAGAAATCTCTTTGATATATTTTTTCGAATTTGAATCTTTAATTTTATCTTGGTAAGTGTAATCTTATTCATGATTTCGAGATACCTCTGTTACTCTTGTATGTAACACTAAGAAACTGAACTTCGAATTTAATGCT
>ENA-UOUE01000784-UOUE01000784.1-compost-metagenome-genome-assembly--contig:-NODE-784-length-23924-cov-38.977272_pt1 | contig 23924 bp, 23 predicted proteins | sample MGYA00238146_ERZ747223 | MGnify/ENA primary metagenome ERZ747223 (study PRJEB28781, sample SAMN06268865) | compost metagenome | isolation source: single cell | place: USA: California, Emeryville, Joint...
TATGAGCATACTCAGTAAGACCTGGTTTGGTTTTCTCAAACTGCTAATTATATTGGAAACTATTGACTATAGATTTAAAATATATTGTCAGCGGTCTACGTATTGGTGGTTCTGTATAACGTAATTCCATCATTCAAATAAGACTTCGTTAAGGGGTATTTTCCATAGAAATATATAAGGAAGCAACTACACATAAACTACAGCCCAAATCCTTCTTGACTCCTTCATTTTCAGAGAACATTCAGAAAACCAAAAGATCAGACATCAATTTTCGTGATCGTTTCAACAATGGCAGATGGTAAACAACAGCCAGCAAACCAAAAAAGTGGAATTGTAGTCATTAACTCAAGAGATGTTAATCAGCGCGTCAGTGCAGGCGAGCTTCCTCTCAGTCAGCGCAAACAGCCAGAATATTCGAAAGTTCAATCAAGCGAACCAAAAAGCATGGTAGAAATGACAGATTTGGAGGAGAGCTTTGATAAATCTCGTCGAACACCTGCAGACTTGCTTAACGGCATTATGCTCGATATCTATAAATATTCACATACCTCGCAGCCAGGCTCAAAGTTCAATTTAGAGAACAGCAACAGGAAACGTGGAAGTAAATCTGCTTGTCCAACCTCTTTTGTTTTTCTTTTGTGCACGATGGTCTAAACCGAGCATTTGGTCAACTTTTTTTGACATTTTTTTGAATAATGGCGATACTAATGAGTTTTTTGTATTCTAGCCTTCGACTCGAATGTTTCAGAGATCGCTCATACGAAGAAATCATTCGCAGCCTTAGATAACCTGCGTGAATTTGTGAAGAATAACGGCATTGACGAGGAGCCCGTACCCGAGACTGAGTCATTGCTTGATGACCCTAACCCGATGATGAATGGCCTAACGATCGGTCTCGGAGGGAATCCTCTGCCGACTCTCGGAGTGATACCCTCGAATAATAATGAGCAGCCCGCCTCCGACGTGAGTGTAGGAGGAGAAACATATCGACCCGGTCCAAGGTCGGCATCTAAATTGAGCGAGTCATTTCAGAAGCTTAACTTGCAACAATCCCCTGTTGCTGCGCAACGAAACAGATCAGTGAGCACTCCAGATCTAGAAGAAATGCAGAAGAGATTAGCTACGACGAAGAAGGATGATGGGAAAGTGAAGTCTTTTATTGAGAGCACTTCAAAGAATGATACTTCATTAACCAATATCAAGAGCGAAAAATCGAAATTTGCTCAGAAAGTCAAAACGCTTTCATTAATTAAGAAATTGACTTCTAAAGGGTCTCTCAGTCGAAGCGTGTTGGATGCAGAGTTAGATGCAGAAGGGCAACTTCTTAGACCAAAAACAAAAACCGATCTGGCCGAGGGACCAGACAGTGCTAGAAGCGCTTCCATGAAAGATGGAAATAGATTGATGCAATTGATTATTAAGCATGCGTCTTCTGGGAATTTGAATCGTGAAGCTGAAGTCTTCCAGCGCATCATGGTACTAACGTTATCTCATTGATGCTAATTTTTTCCTATAGAAAAGGCTGCATCCCGAAAAACTCGCTGAAGTTCACAAAAAGAAGCATAAACCCTCTTACATCAAGGCCGTCAGATGTAAATGAACTTCTTGGATATTGTGCCTTTATCTATTATTATGTATTTAGCGATAGTAAGCTGTTTGGGTGGCGTGTTGCGTTTTTTCACGAAACTCCACCAGCCGGACGAAATCTTCATCATACTCTGGAATGTCATTGGTCTGCTTTTCGTTATTTTGAACTCGCTCTACGTTCCTTTCGTGCTATCATTCTATTTCGATGATAAAGAAACCGCGCTTGCATTGACAGTGAATGGCTACTTCGCTTTGAATATCCTTGTCAATTTTCGAACCGCTTATTATTCTAAAGGGCTGCTTATCATTGATCAAAAAAGAGTGTTCAGGCACAATCTGAATCTCTCCTTCATTCTGGAAGCCCTTGCAGTGATTTTCGGATTGTTATATCTTGTAGTCGAGTCCAAGAGTGCAAAATATCTGACCTATTTCACTCTCGTCCGTGTCAGACACGCGAGGGGTTTCATTGTGAAAATTGAAGATCATTCGCAGCTGGGGAAGCAGTCTTCTGGCTTGTTTAAGCTGATATGGCTTATTTTGGTTGTAATGACGCTGGCTCACCTCAGTGGCTGTATTTTTCATGAGATCGCAGATAGCGAGCTCCGTTCGGACCCAACGAACTGGCTCATGCAATGGGCTGATTCAAACGCTCCTGTATATGAGAGATACATCGACGCTCTCTACTGGGCGTTTACGACAATGATTACAGTGGGATATGGTGAAATTGTGCCTTCAACTACAAAGGAGAGAATCTATACAGTCTTTATTATGGCAGTCGCGTGCGGTGTCTTTGGCTATTTCGTCAACACGATTGGATATATCTTCAATCAAATCAGCGGAAGTAGAGCCGAGACTAGGTAAATCTTTCAACAAAAGCGATTGAATGATTCTAATTTCAATTAACAACAAACAGGCATAAGATCAGGCAAATTACTAATTACATGAAAAGAAAGCGTTTGAGCAGACCTATGCAGGTGAGAGTAAGAAAATATCTTGAATATATTCTCGAGGGCGAAATGACTTACAACGTCGAAGAACAAAAAGTCTTGGGGCTGCTTTCGGGACCTCTTCGCAATGAAATCTCAACGGAACTGAATCTCAAAGCTTTGAGAAACTGCAAAGTTTTTAACAACAACTTCACTGAGAAATTCTTAGTAGTCCTGGCGAAGGACCTAAAAGAAACGACGCTTTCTCCAGAGCAGGTCATCTTCAAAGTAAGGATAAGAATTCTTGGCTTAATTTCTCATCTAATTCAATCATTTAAAAGGAGCACGAGGAGATGAGTAGCACCATTTACTTTGTTTTAAATGGGAAGATTCAAATTTTTCTAGAAAAGAGCAATGTCATGTTCAACACCCTAGTTAAAGGCGAGTTTTTCGGAGAAATCTCCTTCTTTTCTAACAGACCTCGCAGTGCAGGAGCGAAAAGCGTGGGTTTCAGCAGCGTCCTCTCGCTTTCACGTGAGGCGTTTCTTGAAGCGGTAGCAGGGTTTCCAAGCCAAAGAGAGCAATTCTTTTACATACAAGACAGAATCCTTTACGAAAACAATGTTGATCTGCTCGCGCTCAAATGTTTTTCGTGTGGAGGGGAAGGCCATATAGCAGGAGGCTGCCCAAAGGTTCATTTCTGCGTTGACAATCGACAGAAAGCCCTTGAAAACCACATTAAGGAATTAGCAAAGTTTCGAAAAGACTTTAAACGTATCAACAGAAAACGTTTTTCAGCACGCAAGAACATCGAAATACTAACAAACGATGCGATAAGGTTACGATCGACGCTCGGGAATATCGACGCGATCCTCATCCAAACGCGGGAATTGGAGATGTATAACAACTTTGAAGAATTTGACGATATTCTGAATTATAAGGTTTACATCCCTTACTTCTACAAACATGGAATGATTCAAGCAGATGCACCTGGTGGTGTTCCGGCGTCCGTTGAGTCGATGGAAAACTTAAATTCTATAGCAAAAAACCCCAGCAACCTTCAGCCACCTAACGCCCAACTCGGCTGGTCCCAGTCTCGAGAAAGCTTGCAACCAATAGCTTCTGCCGCGGATAATATAACCTATCAAAATTCTCTCTATGTACGTCAGAGCAGTGGAGGAGGGCTTGCGCAAGAGAGTAACAGTAACAATCCGACAGGAAGTCGAGGAGGGTTGATGATGAAAGACAGTATGCAGCGTCCTGAAACACAGCGTGTGAAGTTTGATACAGTGAAAAACTTCGAAACGTACTATCCGCACGGCAATATCAATGTGATCAGCGAAAAGTACAACATCTCAATGAATGAGCGAGTGATTGCGAGGGCCATTGAACGCACTACTGGGAAAAAGGTTAATAAGAATATTTTGAAGGGTATTGATATCTTCAGTCGTGGAAGCATCTACGGAGGGATAAAAAAATCAACTGACAGTTTACTGTCGGTTAAATCTTCCATAAACAAGCAGAGGGGTGAAAGCGATTTGCATTCGATGCTGAAAGGCGGCAGCTTCTATTCCTCAGTGCCAGGCGGTGGAAGCCACTTTGGAAGTAGCAGCTACAATGTCAATTCCGCGGATGCTAACCATACAGATTCAAATAGAAAGCACCTGACCGTCAACCAATCTTCGTCCGCAAAGAGAAGTAGTTCGGTGTTTCTCACTCCTGAGAGGCTAGGAGAGTCCTCAATGGTGTCCTCGTCGAGTGTGATACTCCATCCTGAAATCGTTCCTGGTGACTCTGTTAGTAATAAGAGGCGACCATCGCGCTTTGGCCCATTCTCTGCGCTTTCGAAGATGGGGAGTTCACAGAATATCGGTTCGGAGTCTCACGGCAACCTGTTGGGATTGCATGAAGAGCGCGTCGGATCCTATAATCCTAGCAGCTTTGGCACTGAGCTAAACCCTGCAAGCAGCATCCTCCCTCGTAGTCATGAGCCCGAGCTCTCAAGCAACAATAATCTCATTCATTTTTGGAAAGACCGGCAGCGTAGTAAATCTTCCTTCCAAAGATCAGAGGAAGGCACTCTGCTCAAAGGCAACGAATCATACATCAGCCCTAGATTCAGAAAATCGAGTGCGGATGAGTCGAAGAACAGTCGACGTGACTCTAAGGCGAACCAGGAGCATTCTGATAACGAGACAGTGACCCAAATAAGCTATCCGACAAAGACTAACGAAGACTTTTCAGTATCAGGGCATTTTTCCAGCGATAAGAAAGTGATACAGAACTATATCCGCAAGGCATTACACAAACTAAAAGAGACGGACCAGAAAGGGTCCTTTGATAGACGTGTTAGTACAAAGAAAAGCCGCTTTTTCGTTAGAACGAAAGAAAAACGACCAAAATCTGTTGGAGAGGAAAGCAAAATCGCGAGATTGGTTAGGCAAGAAGGCTCGCTCAATGTGCTAAAGAATTTAATAGTAAGTATTCGCTCAGATGCGAAAATTATGACTCGAAATATTTCCCACAACAACTTTGAAGATAGTAAGTGATCTGAATGTTTTCATGGATTTTATTTGTACACATTTCTTCGTAATTATTTGTGTGATCAAACTTTGCTCATTTTTTTCGTATTTGTAAGACATATTATAAAATTACAGCATTTATAGCTGAGAAGTTACTTGTTCGTTGAAATTGAAATCCAAGAAAAACAGGTAATTTACTAAATAGAATATTATTTCCAAAAAGTGTTGCATGTAACATGGAGTAGTCTTAACAATCCAAAAGAGAACTGCAGATGAAAAATTATTATTAAGTTTTTGAATAGTGCTTCATTTTTCTTTTTTTAAAGACAATATCTTTTTAAATTTTTGTTGACTCATTAGATTGACAAGTAAAAGACAAGAGAGCTTAAGTTCCTTCAATTTCAATATCTTTGTCTTTTTCAAGAAGGCTCACAAACAAGGTATCATCGAAAAGATACCGTGATATCTATTAATTAGTTGTTTATAATTTAAATATTTACCCTCCTAACTTATTGAATTTGAAAATTTATCCAAGAGTAAATTTGAATTCGTAAATCAGGAAAAAATGGATCCCGAAGTTATCCAAGGTATTGCTCAAGTTTATTTCCCCTACCTATATTAACCCTGCTCTCCCCAGTGCATTCTGAAGACGATGAGTTTGACGCAATTAATGGAGAGACTGCTCTCGAGAACCAAGTTGAACACCAAGACGCTGACAATGATGGCAATGTTCAGATGGATATAGAACAAGCGGATGGTGAAGAAGGAGATGAGGCAGTTGAGCACCAAGAAATAAATAACGAAAGTGTGAATGGATCGCCTAAGGGCACCAACCAAGGTAAATCGCTATTTATCTATTACATGAAAGGAATCTAAGCCACTCCTTGCTTAGAATTAGCAACTGATTTCAAGAATGAGGAAGAGATGAACTTCGCTCAAAACTCAGCAGGCAAATTCAATAATAGCTTTCAAAAAAATTCTGATGGCGCAGAGTCGCCTTTCAAAATGGACGCTGAAGAGCAACAGATGTCTGAGAAAAAGTCCCCGATTGTGCAAGAGAATGGTGAAGGCGAACTCGTGGGTGGTGTTGATGAGGAAAAAGATGAGCCTTCAAAAATGAATTTAAATGCTGACACATCAACCTTAAATGTTAATTCTGAAAAACAAGTGAGTGATCATAATGAAGAAATATCAGGAGCTATGGCTAATAAACACGTTGAGGGGTCTGGCAGCAAATTAGTCACAGAAAATTCAGAAGTAGTTCAAGAAGCAGTTCAACAGGCTAGAACCTATGCAGATGATGAACGCCCGATCAAGCCAAGTAATTTCCAATCCTTCGATGAGGTTCCTCTTCCTTCTACAGTCAAGATGGATATTGAGGTCGAGGAGTTCGCTGAGAAAAGAAACTCGAATGCTGGACCTCCGAAAGGACTCCTAGCCAGGAACAAGAACCTTAAAAAAGGTGCCAAGAATAGCAAACCTGCCTCAACACGTCCCAGCGAGGATTTCGTTGTGTCGGAGGATCGCCCTCTTACAGGTCAGGGCAATTATAATCTCCCTGACCAAGAGGACAGACCGATCAGTGGGAAGGGAACGTATAACTTTGAAGAGGAAACGAAAGGGGCTTTCGCTGATCCTAGCGACGAAAGGCCCATCCAACCATTCAAATCAAACAACCCATTTGATGAAGTCCCTATCGGAGGTGGCAATCGCAAAGGAAACGCGACTCCTTTCAGTGAATATCCAGATGGCATGGATCCTGCCGAGTTCGACCCATCTGCTTCGAATCAGGCGGAGGAGAGTGGACCATTAGAAAAGAGAATTAGAAGCAAGATTGTCAAAACCCGCCAGAATGCTTTTGATGAGTTAGCAAAATTAATCGAAGCTGCTGATGAGGGTGAAGGCATCGTTCACGAATACGCTGGAGAGTTTATCAAGTTCATCGCAGAGTCAAATCCTGCAGCTCAAGAAAAAGCGATTTGCGCAGCCAAAGCCTATTTAGCAAAGGTCTCTGCACCCAGCATTGATACGAAAAACTTTGTGAAAGTGTTGATTGACAAAGCGCTTGGTCCAGCAAAACCAAACACGAAAAAAGTGTCAAATGAAGTGCTTTGCTTGCTTTTCGAGAAATGCGATAAAACTACTCTGTTTGAAGGAATCACGGATTCTATTGGACATAAAAACCAGAAAACTGCATGTGCTGGAGTTCAAGCCGTTGTCGAGCTCATCGTAAACTATGGTCCAAGGAAGCTTGATTATTTAAAGCCATTTTTTGGGCCTATCGAGAAACTTGCTGGCTCAACAGTCGCTCCATTGAGAAACGAAGCAATGAATTTCTACAAGGAGTCCTTGAAATGGATGGGAGAAGCTGCGAAGACTTTTTATAGCAAACTGAAAAAGCAGCAAATCGAAGAGCTCGATAAATTCTATGAAGAATGGCCAAAACAGCCAATGAAGCCATTACGTGGAGAAGAAGAACAACCTATGGGCGTCAGCAAAGGCCCCGGAAAGGGCGGCAAAGCAGATACATCTGCCGGATTGGATCCCTATGACATCTCTGACCCAGTTGATATATTCCATAAATTCAACGATCCATGGTGCGAGAAGGTGCTGGCTCAACAAAAATGGCTCGACAAGAAATCAATGCTCGATGAGCTCATCAAAGCTGCCACTGTACCCAAGCTTGCGCCAACAAACTACTATCATATCAACACGATGCTGAAGAGATTGCTTGGCGATAGCAACGTCAATGTAATGCTCGCAGCGATGAAGATATACGGTCTGCTTGCCAAAGGCCTTCGAAGGAATTTTACCGGGACGGCGAAGTCAGTGGCTCCGCTGATCCTGCAAAAATTCAGAGAGAAAAAAACGCTTGTGCTGGAAGAAACCTACCGCACGATGGATTTGTTCTACTACTCATTCTCCTTAGAAGATATCACAGAAGATCTTAAAGAAGGCTTGGCTGATAAGAACACGGTTGCTAAGGTCAATATATTAAGTTTAATCGACAAATTCGTTGAAAAGAATGCGCAAACACCTGAAAAATGCGATGCGCTTTTCAAAGGAATGATCGGGACGTTGAAATCGCTGTTGAACGATGGAGATGGATCTGTCAGAAATGCAGCTGCAATGACTTTGGGGAAGATGAAGAACATCCTCGGAGAGCGAATCATTGGAGGTCATCTGAATGATATTGATCCAAAAATTCTTAACAAAATCAACGATCAAGCGCAAAAGGCTGAAGCTATGGAGGAAGAAAAAGAAGGTCCATCATCTCTCAACTCTTCCACCATCATGGGACGTCCTTCCGTGACTAACCAGCCAAAGAAAACTGAGCCTCCATCCACCAAAGCGAACGCTGGACCAGGTCAGCAGAAAGCCCAAGCTCCAGGAAATCTCAAAAAGAATGGCTCTACCAAGAACTTGAACGCTACTAACGCCGCTAGCGGAGACAATGAAAATGAATGCGTTGGTTCTCTGACCGCTGAAGAGGCAGAGATGAAATTAATGGACATGGGTGTTCCGGAAGCGATTTTCAAGGGCTTAGAGGCCTCTAGCCCCAAAGACAAAGCTGACACTCTAAGCAAATTTGCCCAATGGGTAAATGAGAATCTATCGACGATAGCTGATTGTCCAGACATCGTGTTCCGTTTCCTGAAGGCCAAATTGAAAGACTGGAAGGAACTTAATTTAATGATGAACAAGGAGAACTTTGCGCTGATAAACTCGTTGTGTCATAAGCCTGAAGTCAATTTGAATAAACGTGGATTTTTCTACCTCTGCGGGCTGCTTGTGGGCAACTGCCATGATGTTAAATTCAACGAGTCGGTCTACAGTATTATCCGCGCATTCGTTGAACAAGTGACTCCGAAATATGTGATAAACAGTATGATGAGCTTAGCTCAAGACGCCAAGGCAACAAAACCGAACCCTAAGACTTATGTCGAACTTTGCAACATTTTAGTCAAATTGCTTGACGAACTAACAGTGAGGTTTTTCCCTCTGAAGGAAACGATCGAATTCGGCAAATTTGTGATTAGTAACTCAAACCCTCAATGCCGAACAGCTGCAACCGGTCTTTTCAAAGGATTATACGCGCAAGTCGGTCAGCCGATCAGCGACTTGATTAATGATATTCCGCCTCAGACTCTTAAGCCTCTCCAGGCTGAATTTGAAAAAGTCACTGTGATAACGGATCTGGAGTCGAAGCTTAAAGTGCAATTCAGAGGCGAAGTCGCTGCCGAAGTGCGAAGCGTTACTGCTAGTAATCCGCTCGACTCGCTTCCTCGAGCGGATATCTCAAAAGAGGCTGAAAAGATCATCAAATCCTTGGGAAATACAGATTGGAGAGTCAGGAAAGAAGGACTCGATCAACTTGAAGCGTTGCTAACAGCCAATAAGAACAGAATATCTCCCAATGGGCTTCAGGATCTGATTGTTGCTTTGAAAACACGGCTTACCGATTCAAATAAAGCGTTAGCAAGAGGCACGATAAATTTCGTTGGTAGACTGACAGGTGCCCTTGGAAAAGACATCCAGCGCTACTCAAAGACGCTTATTCCACCGCTTATTAGCAATTTATCAGATAAACAGGCTCAAATTCGCCAAGATGCGATCGCATGTCTCGAGAAGATAGGAAATGAGGTTGGTCAGGATGCCATCATCTCGTCTGCTTTACCAATGATCGCACAAGATAACCCAGAAATACGAACTGAAGTCATAAATTACGTCCTTAAGTACGCTGATTTCCTACCAAAAGTCGACATTCGATCAAATGTCAATGCGATTCTCAGCGCGCTTCAAGATAAGAGCAAGGAAATCAGAGCCAACACGGAACGACTATTGGAGAAATGCGTAAATGTCATTGGTGCAGGTCCATTCTCCACAGCCGTGAAAGACTTCAAATCCGCCATTCAGAACGATCTCAAACCAATCATCAGCAAATATGAATCGACAACCGATTTAGATAGCTCGATGAACATGGGTTCAAGAAAGTCAGACCCACGAGTAGGCAACAAAAAGCAGACAATGACGCCAACAGCTGCTAGCAGCGGAGCTCCGACTATGTTGCTGAACCAATCCAAGCAAGCGGGCGGAGCAATGAATAACAATAGCGCGATGCCTCCTTCAGGAATGACAAGACCAAGTCCAAAGAAAACACTGCAATCTAGCAATTCAGCCAGCAATTTAGCTACCGCTTCCATGATTTCAAATAACCAAGTGTCAGCTCCTCAACATCAAAGAACTAATTCCGTCACTCCAACGAAAAACCCTGAGAGAAAACTGAATCCAAATTGCATCATCACAGCAGCTGGGCTAAAAGGTCAAAGAATTGAGGAAGAAAAGAGATCTAGATGGCCTACCAACGAGTTAAACGACGATCTCATCGATAGACTCAAAGAGCATTTGAGATCGCATGTCGCTCCCGAATTGTTATCCAAAATGTTCGCTTATGACCATAGAAAGCACATAGAAGCCGTGTCAATCCTCAAAAAGGCTCTTGCCACCGAACTTCCAGCGACTCTTGATATTCTCGACTTGATCGTTCGCTGGATTTTCGTGAGACTCTTCGAAAACTCCAACGTACAGATCCTGAAAGAAATCCTGAGCTATGTAACCGAACTCGTTAACTCTCTGGAAGCGATGAAGTACAACCTCTTGCCCTTCGAAGCACAAGTACTGATTCCTGTGCTGATTGAGCGATTTAACACCACTAGCCCAAGCATTAGAAATTCTCTCATCAAAAATATTCTCACGCTCGGTGTTATCTATCCACCAGCTTCAATTGTTGTCATGTTACTTCAAGGCTTGAATTCCAAGAGCCACAAAGTCAGAATCGATTGCTTGGAGGCATTGGCCGGGTTTGCTCAGCACTACGGCGCACAAGTGTTCAATCCCAAAGACATTAAGTTCTTCGGAAAGTTGTTAAGTCATGAAAACAGTGAGATTAGAACCGCCGCGATGAATTTACTTGCTGATATCGGAAGGAACTCAACTGATAATATCCTTTCAGTTTTGGCGGACGTGCCGATGAAAGCGCAAGAAGAATTGTTCAATAAAATCCAAAACGAAGGGCCAAAGAAAATAATAACTGAAGCTCATGACGATCACGAGAAAGTTGAGCCTCTTTATCTCGCTAGTCCTAATAGACACCTCGCTGTTTTCCAAGCACAGCATGACTATCCTCAGCAGCAAATGGGTGTTTCCTCCTTTGTAGCGAATCAGCCAGTCGTGGGAACTTTTGGAGGCACTAATGCTGTCATTCAGCAGGTTCAAATCCAAAAACCAAGGGAAAATGAACAGAGACTACATGAACAACAGCAACCCAAGCAACAAGTAAAAATTTGATTTTCTACACAAAAACTCATTCATAATTTTTTTTCTAGCACTCAAGCCAGAACGTTGACGAGGAGATCTTCGATCGAAGTCTGCATGCTTTGATCAACGGAAACTCTTCAGAAAGGTTGGACGCACTCCTTTTGATTCACGATTTTGCCACTTCGGAGTCTGAAGAGAACAAGAAGCTGTTTAAACAAAAAGCCAACCCATTGATTCAAGCATTACATCACATGCTGAAGATGATTTTCGAGCGTCCTCGAACTGAAATTCCAATGAAATTCGTTCAGTACTTCCTCAACATGTGCCACAAGCTTTGCAGCATTAAAACTTTCCTAAGAGTAAGACCTTCCGCCTGAAAATATTTTGAATTAATATCTTTTTTCCGTCTTCTTCAGCACGTGAGCGAGGCGAACCTGAACGTCTATACAGAAGAGATGCTTAACAGATTATTGGCTGAAGATGAAGGCAAGACAACCGATGGCCCTGACAGCGAGGCTATAGTGAAGACATTGAATTCAACCATGCTCAGAGTCCTTGAGAACGCAAATCCAAACGATATTTTCTGTGTTCTGTTTGATTTGTTAATCAAATATCGTCAGATGCATAGCTATGCGAAGATCTTGGGTCTGATTATCAAGTGCATCTTAAAACTCACGAAGTGCTTGGAGCAGATTATCCCAGCTGTTCAACCTGAAAAGATCATGCTTAAGTCTCATCTCTACCTGACCGAGTTTAACAACGCGTCTAATCCAATGGGCGATGATATCGGCATCAAAACCATCAAAACGATTCTGAATGAACTTGTTAAGATCTTTAAGGAGAGAATTTGGGAGTTTTACGCTGTTGTTCAAAACCATCCTGTGCCAGATGCCTGCATGCATCGTTGGATCACCGTGATTTTGAGACCACTAAGCTCAACGAATACAGTTTCCCCCAAACTTCCAGGCTCTCAAATGCAATTTAACAACGGAATCAGCGATAAGAAACCGACAACTCCAAGCAACCAATTAGCAGGTCCTACGCAACAAATCGGAGGCTTTAATTCGCTTTCAATGATGCAAAACGTTCAGAAGGAAAATTCTAATGATTTTTACGAAAATCCAGAAATTAAGCAATTAGTTGAGAATCTTAAGCGATCAGATAACTTCGAGGAGGGTATCCAGGCGCTCTACGAGGCTATTTTGCGAAACCCAGGTAAATAACTTTATGCAGGCTTGATTGTTAACCTGCTGATTAGGTGTCAATATTGGGCCTTATTTCAGAGGCTGCTCCAAAGCCTTTGTCGACTATGTCATGACAGCTCTTGAAAGAGCCAATTGCCAACGCAATAACCCTTCGACTATGCAGCTCTCCAGTAAACAATCTCCTATCATTCATATCCTCATTGATGTTAGTGACCGATGCTATGTCAGGATCACAGATCGCAAACGGACAATACCAAGCAACCACAGTAATAACTCTCGTTCTGAACTCTTCATAATACTTTCGAATTAGATTCCAACTAATCAAAATAAAATGCCTCCTGGCCAAGAGCAGACTGAAACCTCATCAATTCCTAAAGGAACAAACCTCGAGGAATTCCACAACAAAGTTAATAATTTGAAAAAACGCTATGGTCTCCTCTTGAAAAAAGACAATAATGAGAATGTACCAAATAACGTTTCGATCCCTCAAGTGCAAAGCAGTATCCAACAAGTGAAAGGTCTTAACACTATTGTGAATAACTCGAGCATTGCGATGCCTACGAATTTCGATACAAAGAGTTCTGCTGCTACTTCTGGAACTGGAAGCAACAAAACTGAAAACATTCTTCAGAAACTAAACGAAATGAAGGCGAAGATGAACAGTATCGTCAACTCAGGAAAGACTGGTGGAAATTCTTAGAAAAATAATTTTAATTCTAGGGATTAGAGCTGTATATTTATTATTTTAAAAAATGAATTGAAGAACCTGTAATCTGTTATTTGATGAGTTGTTTGAGCTACAACTTTTGAGTCTTATCTTTATGTCGATGAGCTATATACTTGTATTTGATCCATTCGTTTGTATTCAAAAGTCTATTAGACTTTCCTTTAAACGACATGATGAATCTATGCCTCTCTAAGACCGCGAGAGGGGGCCAGTTTAGAAATTGATGAAAGGCCATGAAAAGCCTCAATTCATCTCGACTGTAGGCATTTCTAGGTTTTATTTGCAATCGCAGTCATCATTTCGCATTATTTCGCATTATGGTGGTGGACCAAAATGACCGATTCCTGTACTAATAAAGGGAAATTTGGGTGTATTTTCATTAGATTGTCCATCGTGTAATAAAAAAAGTGAATTTCTTTTAACAGATTATGAGAGCAAAACAAATAGGCTGTAATTTGTATGCGGAAGTTGGTGCTTAAGAGTTAAAGATATAAATGATATTATCTTTCTTATGTACTTCTTCATAGAATTTTTTCGGATCTATAGTCTCCATGACATTTGGTTCACCTTCCACAGAAACAACCTTTTTGACAGAAACCAATCCATTGGCCAAGAGCAAATAGATAATTCCTGGCACATCAACTTTTCCACTGAATTCTGTATAAAGCGTCTTGTAATTACAAACTTCACGGCCACAAATATGAGCCATTATACCCTTCATTCCGTTGTTCAGACGCTCATAGCTCTCAGCATTCGTTTGGTTTCTGAAATGATCAAAGGAGCTGAATACAGGCTCATAGCTGATCGTATTTGCTGCTTTGTTTTCAGTTCTTGGTCTAGAATCACTCAGCAGGTATGACGCTTTCTTATCGTTGAGTCCAGAGTTAGTTGAAAATCCTAACGAGCTCTTTATAATTTCATTAATTTCTCCTGACACTGAAGCGTAATGCTTATTCTTCATTGCTGCGTCTTTGTCGAAATAGGTCAAAAAGCTTTCTATTGGCATGTTCTGTGCTTCAATACTGTCCAAAGGTTCTTCCTCTTCCATCATCTCGGACTCGAGGTCAAGCTTCAGTCCAGAATATTTGCTGAAGCTGTACAATTCTTTGGGCAGTTCAACCTGATTAGACGTGAACCTATCAACCGCAGAGCGTTGCACCTGGTTAATCAAGCATTTGAAGGCGAAGTTAATGATTCTTCGCTGTGCTTTCTCAATGAGGTTTTGGAGAAATGTCGTGAAGATCAGAAGCTTGTACTCAATTGCCAGCATCCTGCACGATTTGAAATCGAAATGCTTTATTTTCTCCTCAAAGTCGCCTTCATTTTGCTCGAATTTCTTCTGTACGTCTTCCATCTGCTTCTTCATCTCGTCCAAAGTCGGCGGTTTCTTCGTTCTACTTTTCGGTTCAACCTTTGGTAATTCCAAATCTATGCACATTCTATTAGCACATTGCAATATCATGAAGCCGTTTACTTTTCTCCGCAAGGTCTTGAGGAGTTTTCTTTTTCCGCTTCTTGATAAAAAGATTTTCTGAAATAACCTTCTTATTTTTTCGACGAAGCGAGCTCTTTGTAATTGCAGGGGACTTGACTTTCTTTTCAAAGCCGCCTTTGTCGATAATCGACTCTGGTATGTCCAGATCTCTTCGCAAGGTCGGATTGCTGAGGGTTGGATCCTTTCGGATTCTTTCGTCGTCCTCGCTGACGCTTCGGTGGATAATAATGGTTTTGCGATATGCTAACCCCTCTAATAGTAAAAAGGCATTGATAATTAACATCTTCAAGTGAATAGATAGAATTTTACCTTTGCGTTGCTTCGTAGGAGGGAGATGGAACTCAAAATCAAGAATTTTCAGGAGTCCAAACCTCTCAAACATTTCACATAGCGTTCGAACGGTTTTACGATCGATCTTCCAGTTAGAATCGGATTCTATTTCTGCAACGATATAGTTTTTCAAATCAACACTCGAGATGACTTCTTTCGATTTGACTTTATTCAGAATGAAGATTATTCGGTTCAGCTTGAGTCGAGTCAATGCTTTCTTCGAAAACGCGCTCTTCGTCACATTTTCGCTGTTCTCGGGCACTTCACTCTTGAGAAGCTGCTTTTCATCATCTTCTACCAAGCGTTGGATCAACTCCTCGCTTTTCTTCTTATAATTCGGACTCTCATACACTGTTTCTCTGAAAATTTTAAACTCCCCTTCATTAAGGATCCTATTGCTTTTCTTCTCATATTCCAGCATGTCCAACAGTTCCGTGTACACCTCGTAATCGAGCACGGGATCCGCAGGTATTTGAGATGCCGGTAAAGGCAGAGCCGATTCGTTTACGCTTAATTTCCCATCAGAAGCTGCACCTTGCACGTTTTTTGGAAGTATCTCATTCAGATCTCTTCCATAGAAAGCCTCAAGTTTTTCATCGACGATCAAGTACTTATGCGAAAAAGACTTTCCGTCTCGATACGCTGTCGTTGTTAGCTTAAAACCCTGATTCAAATTCTTCAATAACCGCTCCATGGTTTTTTTGGCCTCTTGGATGTTTAATCTGTTCCTCAGTTCTTTCATAGTAAAACCTCCAGTCTTATACGCATCATAACTTTGCAGATTAACAGCTAAATTGAACCTTTGAGGCAAGCCAGCCAAGATAAACGTCTGGCTTTGAAGAGTTTGAAGAATATTATCTTGGTTCAGATGGCTTTTCTTCTGTGATTTTCTAGGCTCCGAATCAAGTAGCTTCGATTCGTTGTCACTGTCACCATCTCCCTCACCACCTTTCTGCTCTCCTTTAACAGTGGATGCAGTTCCTGACGACTGTAGTGGGTTACTCCTCAGATTTGATAACGAAAATGCATGGTATTTTCTCCAAACAGCTATTCTGCAGCCTACATCAGGGAGAATTTTGATATAGCCGAGCTTTTCGATCCTGCGGCAGTAGTTTGAGATCATGATCGTTGATATTTTCTTGTCTTTTCGAGATTTGTTTAACGCATCGCATAATGTGCTGTATTTGACACCGGACTTTCCAGCGCGGACGATCTGATCGTAGATTTGGAAGATAGATTCGCTCTCAGGAGCGGCTTCGTCTTCCTCTTTGAAATTCAGAGCAAGCAAATTGCGTTTGCTGTAATTATTGGCGAATTCTTTGGTCGCTTTGATGCGGATTTTCTCGGATTCGGTGAATTGCAAATTTTCATTTTTTTTGAGCATTGCTAATAAGTCGTCGGGTTTGAAAGAGAGTAGATTCTCATATTTATCTTGAAGTTCTTTCGTCAGCTTTTCGAGGGCGATGCCTTCATCTTGAGATTTCGCAATGATCTTCAAGGCGCTTACGTAAACCTTTTGCATCGGAAATATTTTACTGTGTTTTTCTGCTGTTAACTTTTTATTTGGACATATCAAATGAAATTTTGCCTCGTAAAATTCATCATCGAAAAAATAACTGGTGATGAAAGATATCAGGCACTTTTTGAATAACTCTCACCGATCTTTATGATGCGGTTCCTAACTACGAGTTAGTAAGCCATTATTTCAATGAAAAACAAGGACAGCCACTTCTGTGGTTTTGTAGAATGAAAAGACACAGAGTGAAGTACAACCTTAATAATAATATGAAGAATTGTTTCATAAGCTATCAGAACACCTGGACCTAAGTATGGATTTGCAAATGAAAAGTAGGTTTGCTCGCTTCAAAGATCGCAGTAAAGTATAAATAAAGTCTTCAATTTGGGAGATACAACTATTTTTATTTGTCCAATATAGTTGTTAAACGTTCCGCCTTATTAATTAATTGTCCAATTAATGCAGGGAAAAAGGTATTCTTCAGCTTCAAAGTCCCATAACTCTGGCTATTCGGATTCTTCTTTCAACACCTACACTCCGAGTAACGAAAGGTACAAAGGAATTTTAAAAGCAAGCAACTACGATTCAAACTCGAGGACGAATTATAGCGCTTATGATAATTACCAAAACGCGGAGGACGTCCCCAATATACAACTAAATCTCAGAGATATTACCGTCTCGCCTCAGAATATGAGCTCATATGCCACAGGAGGTCAAAAAACACCTTCAAAAAACTCATCTGTGGTTCATTCTGCAAAGAAAGAATTATTTACACCTGAAAAAAAGTAACAATAGTTTCCTTGTCCACCAATAATTTCTTCAATCCCGAACTTAGAGGTCCATCAGTCCAGAAGCATTACGCAACAGAAGCACGTTCGATGTCAGCGGCAAAAGCACAGAAATATAGGGGAAATTATGACAGTTTCAGTGGAAAAAGTACATACGCGACTATCCTCTCCCGTGAATCGGAAAGGAAACGTTTTCTTAACCAAACGCATGAATATAAACCCTCTGATTTCAGATCAGGCGGTGATTATTCTCCTATGAATGGAACGTTGGAGACTTCTTTTGGTGCAATGAGTAAATCACCGGGGAGACGAAGCACAACTGATCAAATGTATGGATCGACGCAGTATACTAAGCCTCCAGCTTATAAGCATCGTGAAAAAAACGAACTGTACGAGAGAATAATTGAAAAAATCCTACAAAAGGAAAACGTTGGACCAAGCAGACCAAGCCACTCGGCGCAGCATCAGAGAGCAAACTCTTCTTTTAGTGGCAGTTTTCAGAATAAGAGCCAAAGAAGTCGCTCGAATAGTCCAAAACATTCAATTTTGTCTACTTCCTCCCGTATTTTTTGCAATAACCAGTCCTTTTGCTGAGCCACTTATCTTTAAAATTCATAGGCAAAGAAACCCTTCAAAGCATAAAAGGACTAAATGTTTTCGATGCTGAAGATACTCGGGATGAGACCAAGACAGGGCTTGCGCTCATTAAGCAGGTAGCTAAAGTTTGATCGATGGATAACCTTATCATTCATATTAGAGTATTGATGAAGCTTTAGAAGAAAAAAAGCAACTGGAAGAATATATTTTCGGCCTGCGCGAAGAGATTCGTGCACTGAAAGATAATGTAAAAAATACTGAGAAAAATCAAATCGTACTAAGGAACCAAGCAGTTAAGCTATCCCAAACAAATGAAGTATTTTTATCGCTTCGCTCACCAGTTATTCAGTCTGCTTGATTAGAGATTAGATCGGAATACCCTTGACAATCAAAACAGCCTGGCAAGAGTGAAACAGGAAATCCTGAACTTTCAGTCTAATGTCAGAGAGAATCAAGAAAAAGTTGAGATTCTCGAGGGTGAGATTAAAGAAGAGCAGAATTTAATTGAATTGAGCAAGATGACTATTAAAGGATACAAAGCTTATATACTAGAAGCAACAGTAAAAGGATCACCAACCATCGAATCGGACATTAACTTTTCTGATTTTTTCATATATAGAAGGAGAAAGAAATGTTTAAAGAGGCAGTAATACAATCAAGACGAGATGTAAAAAGACGGATTGATGAGTTAGAGAATCTGGTAAGAGATTATGTGGATTGTCGAAGGTCTAAAATACCAATTATATACTAGGAGCGACAGAAACAAAAGATCTTATCAACAGTACAGACTCAACTAAACTACATGGTTCAGGTTCCTCGATAAGGACTTTTAATAGGATAGCTTTCTTAAATACATTTTTTGAGTCAAATAAGACCGCTGTGTACACATGTCTCTTGTTATACATTTCAATCAGTTCATAATGGAGCAGGCTCTAATCTTGAAATCCGCGTTTCTTTAGGATAAATTAAACGCCCTTTTTATCTTTCCTCTGTTGCAGTGATAAAAGACCTATTTTTTTATTTCTGAACTGCATTATAAGACTTTTTGGTGGAAATGTAATACATTTGCCCAATATCAGACCAAAATTTTTATTACCCACCCATTGCAAATCAAGCTTTCAGGTTCAGAGTGAATAGGTTCATTTGTTATCTACATGTAATCGGTAAAGTTTGTAGAAAAGAAGAGGCTATCTCTATTGGTTTATCGATATATAGCCTTAACGAATGGATCATTCGGGAAACCAATTAGGACTTATAATATTGATCTCCAATAGATTTAAGTTATACATTAAAAAATACAAAGTATTTTCTGCTAATTTTGCTAACCTGTTCCTTGCTGCTAAAATGGCTGCTCCATACTCCATAGAGATTCCTAAGAGAATGAATTCTTTGTACAAGCATTGAAAGCTATGTCCATCTAAACTGATGTCTCCTCTGGATTTATTGATTGTGTATATTAAGAGCAATAATCGTGATATCATCGTGATATCTTCGACGACGCCCTAAAGGCATTCTCGATAGCTTTTCTTGGCTGGTTTCTGTCAAGAGAAAAAAGATTAATCAATCAACTTCATTGTGCGTGAAAACTTACGGCTTCTTCTCGAGATTGCTTCGATTGTTTCTCTCAATAACGAATTCGTTATGTCGAATTTGTCTGGGTAGTTTTCTTTAACAATTCTCGCAACTTTCCTCTTATCAAGTTCATCCCACATTCCATCAGATGAGATTATGACATAACCATCTTCAGGCTGTATATCAAATATTTTTACATCTGGTACATGAGTGATATAAGGCCCGTTAAAATCTTTTATAGGGAGAGAATATCTATTGTGAACAATTATAACTCGGTCAAATTTTAGTGCAAAATACGTGTTTTCCAGCCCACAATCTTTATGAGTATTGAATTCTGCATATTTAAGTTCGAGATCACCCAGCGCCCGAGTTGGTTGCAGCACATTCTGTAAAAGGAAACAGTTAGTTCACTCAAATCCTTAGTCCCAACGTTACTTTAACGTAGAAAGCTCCTGCATTGCGTTTGGTCACTATATCGCGATCAGTGAACTGAGCTTTTAATCTCGCCTGCTCTTTTCTCGAGTTTGCGTTAAATTTTTGATTTATCTTGGTCAGTCTGATATTCCCGTTTGGTTCTTCTGAGCACAGCACACCTTTACAGTCACCTGCATTCGCAACATACAGTTTCTTATCGTGCACCATAGCAACCAATGCGCAGGCTCCGATTCGAGCTAAAAAAATAATTTATCAGGTTCTAATTTATTTTGTGAACATTCTTACCGACAGAAGGAAAACCGTCCTCATATGCTTCTCTCGCAATTTCCAAATAACGGTTCTCCTTGAAGCAATATTAGTATCTGCTGCGATTAGATATGAGATTACCACTTTATCAAATGCTTGTTTCAATGATTCAGTGATATATTCGTCTTTGTTGGCATATTTGTCCTTATTCAATTTCAGAATGTTATCCAAGTCCTCAATTAGGTGATTCGAAGCAAGCTCCGCTATAATGAGTTGTTAGAGAGTGATTTGCGAGGGTTTGTTGTACCAACTTGATATCCTCCGTGGCCATCGAACACTGAAATGACATATCCCTCTAAATTTTCAAGCTGTTTGAAATGATATCTATCCTCTATCGGGCTATTGGCAGCATATTGTACAAATCCCACGCGGTCTTTGATTTTGTTTGGCTAAAGTATCAAATAAATGTCCGTCAAATTCAAAAAAGGCGTACTTCTAACTTATCGAATTTGGTATCCAACAGAAATTCGATGTTGCTGAAATTCTTTGCTTTGTCAATGTATCCATAAGGAAGGAATAGTTCGTTCGTTGAATACAACCATCCAAATTGTCTGCCGTTCCTTTCTGGTTTGACTTCATCTTTTTCCTCTTCTTCTTCAGAAGGTTTTTTTTCCTCCTCAGAAGGTTTTTTCTCTGTCGATTCCTCTTTGGTTTCGGTTTGGGCTGAGATCTGCAAAGCTTTTGGCATAACGTAGTAAGGGTTCAGTTCCTGTGTGAAAACAGGAGTTCTGATTGAGAAAACTTCGACAACCTTTAATGCTCTCATAGAGTGATTTTCGGACCTCAATTAAATTTATTATCTTTAAGAGAATCTCAATTAACTACCGAATTAGGGTTCTTCTCTCATAAGGCTAGAAATCTCTCTAGAGCTATCCATACTGCTCTAGTGCTTACATCACGAACTTGCTATTCAACTTGGCTTCAAAGTTTATATGTGAGAAGATCATTTTTGCAACTATTGATTCCGGCGTTTGCGCAAATTTTCTAAAAAGAAAGTTCCTTGAAAGCTAACGAATAAGCTAGTTGAAGACGCAGAAGGTGAATTATTGAGGAGATAGCATTATCGGTAGGGCTTTCGAACCGCAGTTCGGTTTTTAGCTAAAACCGAAAAAAATTTGTAAATAGTTGCAGATTTCGAACTGGGATTATATGAGCGGTCTTATTGAAGGACCTTAGTAGGGATATTTCAAAGATTTGAGTTTGTGGAAATGGCTTGTCTTAAGGGAAAAGAGGAGTGGTTAAACTAACATAAGTTCAGTATCTCATGATTGAAATTTTTCTAAGACAGTTGATTGATGATTAGAGTCAGTAAAAAATCGATACGACTCAAATTCTAAATTCCATACGAAACACCAGAGAATAAATTGAAATCGAATAAGAATTGATCGTGGTTGGGCATTTTTGTGTGGGGCCGATAATTTTCAATGAAGCACGATAATTTCAAATGAAGCCCAGATTAAAGAATTATTTTTTCATAAAGTAAGTCGTATTTTCCGATTCAAATTGCGAATTCCTCAGTAGCTCACCTTATTTGGGCAAACCTGTTAGATTTCCAAAAAAAAGTGACTATATTCTGATAGCCTTGAAATTTCGATTAACCTCCATTATTTGATAACAATTCATTTTTGCAGGGGCTACACAGACTGGTTATCAATTGTGTACGCTGATCTAGAAGCATGGCGGCTCCCTTGATGTGAAACACCTCAATGAGAATCTAAAAAAATATTTTGAAATATTTCTCGACTTTGTCCCCTGAGACTAGCTAGAAATTGAAAGATATTCTAAGGAGAGTCTATAATTGCTAATTGGCCTGCTACGAGATAGTTAACTTTCCAACAGAAATCAGAAAGAGAAAGTTGCTTTATCGATCAATGTGAATACTATTTTTTTCAATGAGTCCATTATTTTTTGGAGATCAACAAAATACACACGTTTTACATCTGAAGATAGCCAGGATATCTACGCACTCCGCCACATGATCACGAACTTTGACAAAAATATTTGAGTATTCAATTCGATATTTCAAAACACTTAATCTAGAGCTCCGTTTGTTTTGGGATAATTTTAGCTTGGCCTACAACAACCGTGATATCATCACTCTTTCCTCCAACATAATGATAGCGGTACTCTCTTGCTCTTTTGGCAAAAGGAGACATATATTTCCTAAAAAACCCAATTATTCAGAATGCTGCTACGAAAAGTGTATTACTGGTTCAGTGAGTATTTGTACGCCGTCTCGGCTATGGACTTGGCTGTTTCTGTTGCGCTTGTCAATTCTCCTGTTTCTTTATTTGCAAATTTCTTAACGCACTCAGCAATCTGTGTTTGATCCATATTATCGAATAAACCGTCTGATCCGACAACTATGATGTCGTTATTCTCAATTTTGTGCAAGTATTCCACCGACATGTTTGGAGAATCACCCTGTGATCCTATCTGATGGGGAGAAAGCAGTGTGAGGCTTCGAAATTGAAAATTTGCTTTACTTGGTATGGGAAGTTGAAGGCTCTTGTGTGCTCTGGGCTCTGATGGACAAATGTAAGGTTCTCTTTAACCATTCTACAGAAAAAGAAAAGTGCTCTGGCAGCTGTTATCGGTCATTTCTTTACCTGTAGATAACGTAGCCAGAATCTCCGATATAAGCTGATTTGAGGACTGGAGTCTCTGGATCAATAGCCACAACAACGAGGGTACTAAGTGAAATTATTAGTGATCTCATATCAAAACAAATATAGAGCACCTGCTTCCTTCAGCTTTCGTTTTGGCAGCTGCGTCAACGATAAGAGATTTCGGATTCTTCACGTATTTTTGAGTGTTAGGGCCAGTAACGAGATTCCCAATGCTGTCGAGATGAAATAAATCATGAGTTTGCTTGAAAAGTCTGAAAGATTACTGTGAGCAAAGCTCCTTAGAATATTTGGCTGGATCAACGCCGTAATCGGCCCATCCTCCAACACCATCAGCAACAGCCACTAACCTTTACGAGCTCAATAAGCACGATGATATGAGGTTATTGTTACTTTTCGTTGGCATAAAAAGCGTCTTCTCCTCCTTTAGCGACTTTATCAGGATGCGGAATGACATGGGAGCTGTGAAATTCGTTATGAGCTGTGCAAATGCATGCGGATGAGTTACCCAAAAACAAAATAGTTATAGTCAAAGGATTTGCTTGACACAAAGTTCTTCTTGACGAGGTGACCGGAGATTCCCAGCACTAAGAAACTTTATTGTTAAAACTAGTGAACACGCGAAGCAAAAAATGGTAGTAACCATGCAAGAAATTTCCCTTTACCTCTTCTTAGAGCTGAGTTCTTGACACTGTTAATCGAAAACATGGCAACGTTTCAAAACGATCTCCAAATATAAGCTTTTTAAATAAAAACTAACCTCAGATTAATTTGTAGATCCAAGCCCTGTCACACTGGCTGTATAATCATCGCGTTTTCTAGTTTTTCAAGGAGTTTGCATGTGGAGGTCTTGCCAGTAGGTCTATTTAGTTGAAAAATTAGAAATAATAGACTGTTCATCGAAGAGAAGGGATGAGAGGGAGTAAGTGCGCGAGAAAAAATTTTAAATTTTGTGATTGGGTAAAAAAAAAAA
>ENA-UOUE01000785-UOUE01000785.1-compost-metagenome-genome-assembly--contig:-NODE-785-length-23875-cov-4.807757_pt1 | contig 23875 bp, 10 predicted proteins | sample MGYA00238146_ERZ747223 | MGnify/ENA primary metagenome ERZ747223 (study PRJEB28781, sample SAMN06268865) | compost metagenome | isolation source: single cell | place: USA: California, Emeryville, Joint...
GCTTGGTACAACGGTCCAAAGCTTGAAAAATCAGAAATCGTTGCTACTATCAAAGCCGCTAGCAAGAACAAAAAGAAGACTGTGGCTTAAATTTAATATGATTTATTCCACTGCGGTTGTACCTCAGAAGGATAAAATTAACTGAGGTGTGTCGTGCTAAAACTTAATTATTAATCTTTGAGTGAGAAGTTCGAAAACTGTCCTTACTTAACTTATCTATAATTTGATATTTATTAAGTTTATTGTTTGCAGGCATTTATTTATGAAACTTTTAAGTATAAAATGTGTATATCTGAGTGAATTCTATGACTATTAACTATGAAATAATTTATGAAACCTCACACAATCTTTTGTTCCTTTAAGAATGAGAAGATATATATTCTCTCCAGTTACCTGTCAAAACACTGATTGGCTTCTGTTTAAGAGTGCAATAGCTGACATAATTTTGTGATGCTCTCGAACTGAAGAAAATCGGCATTAATCAATAAGATGCTAACTAAAGAGATCTGTTGCTTTGTATTTGAATATTATGATCTATGAAACGACAAATTAGCAACTTTTGCAATGGTTCGAACATTTTTTTCTTATTACTTTAGAATCAGCATTATCGCTATCCTTAAGTGACATGGTTGGAACTCTCCCCTGAATTGTTAGCAAGAAAAGCAATGTATTCTAAGCAACACTTTTTGGAGTACACACACAAAATTCAATTTTGTTCAATTTTGATGAACAAATAAAATTTAGAAATTCGAATATTACGAACTGGATAGTTGGAAATTTGCAGGAGATCTTTTCAAAATGTCGTTTCGTCGCTCAGAGACTCGGAAAATGTGTGAGCAAGAGAATATACACTGCGACGCCCAGCGATTACGTTCCAAAGTTGTACGCCTTGTGTTTTAAGGAGCCGTTAAATGAAAACCAATTTATCAGAACAAATTTGGACGGACCCCAATGACTATCGATTTTAATGCTGATAATAGAGGTATCAAAGATGCAGTCCTTGAAAACTCACGTGAAACAGCTCCCATACAGTCGAATGAATAGGTGACCAAGAAGAGATTGTAAGGCTAGGGATCTATCTGGAGGTACCCTCTTATCGACTGGCGCTAAGACACATCTTCATACGAGATCTAAGCAAGACTCGATAACCACCGAGTGACAGAGCAAAATTGACTTACTCTTTCTGCTTTCGTTTACTAAAATACCTTCAGATCCATGATAATTTGCGAATTAGATGGGAAATCCTGTAGTTTTCTTGTATATGTTGATGCATGTATCGCTAAGGCCATAACATAACTTTCATACATTTTGCTGCATATTTATAGCATTCATTTTAGAAACTTTAGCTCAGCAACCAGAAACTAGTATTTTGATATTAATATCATTTCCAAGACACACATTTCTTCTTTTGTGCGACAGATTTCCTAAACTCTCTACATATACTCAACTCTCTACGTATCCTCCCTAAGTCATACAAAACGCAAACTCAATCTGTTCAGCTAATATTGAATCGAGACTCCAAATCGCTAAAATTTCCCTTTCAAGATAATTATGTTTGATACACATTTTGTCAACTCAAACACAAACCACCAACCGACTTACGCTTAGACTGTTGTCCATTTCCCCCTTTTCCTTGTAATATTCTCAAAGAAGCAACGGCGACGTCACATCGTTCTCATCATCATTACTTGATCCATTCCCAATACGATGTACATGTACGGCGTTAAACTCACTTCATACCGGTTAGATAATCAAATAGAATGATCTAACTGGAAATGCATTGTTAGAAATTTTTCCAAAACATTTAATATTTTTCTCGTATAATCAATAAATATCCGTTTAATTATTAGTTGAACAGTATTTAGCCGTATTTCCTTTATTTATCCAGTAGCAAGCTCGAATATAAATACCCACCACCCTCACAGAAGATATCAAATAATACCAAATCAATTTCAATAATAAAAACAACTCCTTTGAAAACTACTTCAATGTACAAAACTACTCTCGTACTCATCACTCTTTGCCTACTCGGCGCCGCTTTCGCTGACGATAGCAACGACGTCTGCAGCAACAGCTGCTTCACTGGATGCTTCTACAGTTCTAACAAAGAAAAATGCACCGCCTGCCCTGCAGGTTGCCTCAATTGTACCGACTTCAACACTTGCACCAAATGCCTTCCTGGCTTCTGGCTCAGCCCGTCTGGCACCTGTGTCATCTGCGATGTGTTGGGATGCACCACTTGCAGCAAACCAGGTGTCTGCACGCAATGCGCCTCTGGCTACTTCATGTCTAGCCCATCATCTTGCGAACTCTGTGGTCCTAACTGCGATGTTTGCGGTAGTGCCACCACCTGCAAAACTTGCCGAAATGACACTTTGTATGGCTTCTATCTGGATACCAACCTCACCTGCACCATCTGCCCAGAAGGCTGCTCTGCTTGCAGTTCCGGAAGCAAATGCACTGCTTGCGTAAAAGGCTACGTCCTCAGCGGAAACAAATGCTTGTCATGCGCTGCCATTGACCCTGCCTGCACAACCTGCGACAAAACTCAAAAAACCTGCTTGGCCTGCCCTAATGGATTCTATCTCGCCAACAATCAGTGCATTGACTGCCCTGCTGGCTGCATCAAGTGCAATAACTTCAACTCCTGTGACGCTTGTGCTCCTCAATTCTACCTTAACTCGAAGAAAGGCTGCACTCGTTGTATGAAGAACTGCGCATCCTGCAGTGACGATACTAGCTGCCACCAATGTCTTCAAGGTTTCAAATACGATGAAGAGAAGAAAGAGTGCGCTCCTTGCCCAAGTGACTGCGCAGGAATTATTGGATTCTAAGTTGCGATTCACTAAAGTATTTGACACCTTCGAAAAAAGAAATATAATTTGGTGGAATATACTTCATATTGCAAAGTGCCTATTCAATTTCGCAAATGTCTAAATTGAGTAATAATGAATATTGGAATGAAAAGTATGTATGTGTCTGTGTGTAACTAAATACTAATGCGATAACGAGTATCTATCTATTTGAAATTTGTCCAGAAAAATAATCTCACGTGTGTAGTTTAAGTCTAAAATGTACAGTCTCATTAAGGTATATATTTATTGAGGAGACTGTCAGAGATCCATCAGAAAAATTGCAAAAGAATACTGTCGACAGATTGAAAAGACAATTAATCACAGCTTTCGAATATATGAAAGAATCTGATGTGGATTGTATCATTCAAAAAGCAAACATCAAAAAAATGAAATCATTTTTCTCTTTCCTTACTTAGCTTAAGAAGTTTAATAGTGAAGATAATGTCTTTGCTGTAGTACTCAATCAGTTTTACAACCACAGTTTTTAAATATCTCGAACTCAAATTTAATTCAATAGTTTCCTTGCATACATCTGTAAACGCATGTTTATGTAGAGACTAAATTTGATTATCAAATACTATGTTATATTTGTATTTTTAATAGACTACATCTCATAAAACGAGTGCATTGTATTATCTAAAGACTACGGAACTTTGCAATCCTTCTCATCTTCTGAATCAGAGTTACAATCTGGTAAAACTTTGTTTCAAATTCAGACTATGTGCTCCTGCCTCCTGTTCTAGCAACGGCTCTTGCAAATGACTGTAACGAGTGACCAACGCTCCTTCCGACACTGAACGAAGTGAGATCCTATTCTGTTCCTAAACAAATCACATAAAACAGTTTAATCATCAAAAATCAACAAAGTTCATTATTACACTTGAAGGGCGTCTCTCGGCCATAGCATCTTCATCTTCCTCATCTTTCACCACCTCCCTTTCAGCGTAATTCGGCTGATATCCAAAGAAACCAGCTACCTTCAGTAATCCACTCTTAAAGAGGTTCCAATAATAAGCAATCTTCTCTCTCAAGAAAACGAAATAATATCCGACCCACTGCACAAAGAATATCAGAGTAACGATTGCAGCAACTCCAACGAAACTGATCGTAGATCCCTCATTGTATAAGCTCAAATGATAGAGACACGCATACAGGATGGCACCGATGCTAAACAGCGATGTCAACTCCAGCGAGTTCAAGGCTATATTCGTATAAGGAGAGGCTCTCAGCTGCAGTCCTGTCCACAGAATACATGCTAATAAGAGTGTCAGACACATGACATTCAGATTTCGAACAAGGAAGACCGAAATTATCAGCAACACTACCTTCCTCCCTAGAATGATGAACTCCCACCAATAGAATCTCCTGGTGTAGCCTTGATAAATGAAGCCATACTTCCTCGCGAATGTTTCGTCACCAAGCATATCATTCATCTTATTTCTTCTAATTGTTAAGAAATAGAGCAATGGGATGGCTATTCCCCACAGAATGATCGAAGGGAACGCCGATGTCGCCAAAAGAACCCAGTGTTTGCTAGTATAGCACTCTAAAGTTGGGTCTGTTTGAAGAACTCGATAGCTCGAATTGCGACCGCCGACCTCCACGCAATTGAAAAGACTGAACGCGACGGTCATAAGGTCAGGCCAGATGTAGAAGTATGTAACAATAAACGTGATAAAGATCGCTTCTTTATATTCCATACTGATAAGGGATTTACCACGGAGCTTGAACCTCAACGCAATCAAGGAGCTGAGAATGATTGTCCAATAGATTGGCGAAATAAACGCGTAAAAAGCGTTCATTTGGAAGTACGTGAAGCCTGTAGACTCTTCTAGGCCCAGCCAGTTAACGATACATTCGTATGAAAAGCCACCGACTGTGGTGGTTCCACTGCTAAAGAGCGAAAGAATGTAGCTTTTAAACGAGTCTACAATTGGAGGCCATTGGAATGGGACAACCAACAGCATGTTAATGACTTGGAAAAAGTTTATAAGAATTCTCAGCGTCGACGATTGGTCCTTATTTCTTTTTCCCTCATGCGCTTGATAGACAGTATAACCAATCAATGAAAGCCTGAGCAAACAGAATCCGATCAATTGGACAAAGAAGGAGACCGTCTTGTCGCATCTGACGCATTTATATGCGCTTGATGATCCCCAACCGTCTTGGCACTCACCACAGAGTATTCCCTGATATCCTTGGTTGCAAACACCTGTCGACGTGCCGTTCTGGATTATCTCGCAGTAGTTGAGGACAGCGGCTTTTGAAGTTGAAGAGCAGTATGGGAACTTACTTTCAAAGGGGGTAGAAAGCTCTAGACAGGTGCTTTGAATATTATTCGGAGCTAGTCTCGGGTCGTTACAGTCACTAACGTTCGGAGCCATCGGCAAGCACGCTCTCTGGTTACTGCAGGCCACCACGTTTGTTGAGAGATTATTGAGCCTCCAGTAGCCCGGGAGAACTCGAAGATCAGACCCACCTCTTTTGCACACTGCTCCTGTGATTTTATTGCAGGAGGCGCAGGTAACACTCGAGTTGACGGGGACATAGAGAGAGAACGTACTTGGAGGGCAAAGTGAGCAAACGTTTGTGTTAATAGGCAGAATCTCGCCGATAGAGCAGTTTCTGAAGCCAAGTTGCATTGAAAAAGTTGTGTTCGTATAAAGCCCCTTTTCATCGTCGTCGACCAAATCGAAAATATTCGTTTTGATTGTTAACTTCAAATTGGTACCAGGAGATGTCAGGAAGCCTCCTGAGAGCATAAAAGCTCCTTCTGCCGATTGAATTTTCGGACTTTTGATCACCTCGCCGCCTGTTGTTGTTTCATCTTGAATGAGTTGGATGTAAAACTCAGGGAAATCAACAGAGATCTGCTGGCCAAAATGGTCAATCGCGTAGAAAGTTATATTTTGCGTATATGGTTGTCCTCCAGTTTGGTTGTACATTTCTAGTCTCAGAGTCGTCTTTGTTTTCTCCACAACCTTACCAGCTTCCGTAAAATTGTTGGGATCATAGAAAAACTTCCTAATATATTCGACGAGACGGATGGTAGTGCCGTTCTCAAACACGATTTCAAGCTTGGTATAATCATCTTCTTTCATATTTCTGCCGTAGAGCAACTGGATCGGGTACGAGCCAAATATTGGGCCGTATCCTCCCTGGGAAGTGGCTGAATTGTTAATAAACAGCGAGTTTTTCGGGTAGAAAATATGGTTGTTAAAGTAGATGGCTCCTCCGATATCGGCAGCATTATTCGTAAAATTACAGTCACGGAGATCAACCTTGCAGTGCTCCTCTATACAAGAATAGTAGAGAGCTCCTCCCTTAGAATTTGCTTCGAACAGAGAGTTTTCGATGGACTTGAATCCAGCATTCTCGATAAAAGTCGAATTAACCAATGAAATGTCTTGAACGTTCTCAAAGTGAACCGCTCCTCCACTACCAACAGCGTGATTTTCTATGAAAGTCAAATTAGCGAAAGATTGGGTTGCGTTGGTTTCGTTCATATTGCCAAACCCTACAGCATATAGCCCTCCTCCATTCTGAGCCGTGTTATTCTTAAACGTCACGTTGACCACATTCGCAGGCATGAATCCAATGTACAGCCCTCCTCCTGTTTCAGCCGAATTGTCTTCAAGCCAGGCATCTTGAAGGTGGAAGTAAGTAGAATTTTCAACGTCTATCGCGGCTCCTCTGCTAGTAATGTTCTGGTTGCCGCGAATGGTAACACCTGTCACAGTGAAATTGTACCCTGAATTTAAGAACAGCGCTGCTCCTACTTGCTGAGGGTTATCAGTATTATTGTATTTTTGGCTGTACTCGTAGTTGTCCATGGTGAAGTTTCTAATCGTAGCATTAGTGTTGGTGACACTGACGCATCCAGAGTAGAAGTTCTTTACAGTCCAGTTCTCCAGCACAACAGTCGTGTTTGAGGCCAGGAGACAGGCTCCACTTAGCGACCCTTGCACGTTGGTGAACACAGCGTTTGTCATTGAAAAATGCTCTTTCTGTCGGAGGGAAATACCAGAGTTTTCTGGGTGCATTTTCATATTAGTAACGTTAATATTGGTAAAGTGGGAGTCCGTTGAGATTGCATCTAGGAGGCAGCCAATATGTGTTCTTTGACACTCCGTATTCAAGACTGATACATTGGTAAAATTGGTCGAGGTGCTAACTTGAGCGAGGACTGTTCCTTTGTTATTTTCCACAGTGAGATTCGATCCATTGATTCTTGAGAGCAAAGACTGCATGAGACTGAACTCTGAAGTGTTATTCAGAAAACTGCATCCTTCAATTTTCTGTGGGCCGAGAAAGTTCTCAGAAAAATAGATTGCGCTTCCTTGCAGTGCCTTGCACTGAGTGAATCTCACGTCTCGGATTTCAGACACAGAGTTTGTCGATATCGAAAGCGCTCCTGCGATAGCGCTGCTTTCGCATTTCTTTAGGAAATATTAGAGGAAAAAGAAAAAATTAAGGAGGTAATACAATGAAATCCGAATTTTTGATGATCAATTGTGAGACGGACTTAGCCGACAAACAGGCTCCGTTGTAACTTGCGTGATTGCCATCAAAATCGGCGGCGTCGATTAGGAATATTCCTTCTTGAAGGAAAACAGCGCCTCCGAATTGTGCACTGTTTTCTATGAGATATTGATAATAGATATGATAAATAAAATTTTGAAGACAAAAGTATGTTTACCCCAATATCTGTTATTCTTTTCGGAATAGTTAACCTTTTGGATTGATGTGGCTCCACCGTTGATCCAGGCATGGTTGTCAGCAAAGGTGTTATTTTCTGATTTTAAGTTTAACCCTCGTTTAAATAGAATCGCTCCTCCAAAATTCGCATAATTTTCTTTGAATTCGTTGTTTTTCAATGTGCAATTGCCATTATTCTCATTGGGTTGATAGTAAATCGCTCCACCAGCACCAGAAATACCGAATTCGTTAAAAATGGCATTGGCAACGTTACCAAAAAACTTATTTCTTTCGAAACAGCAGTCATGGTCATCTCCCTCGACGTAAGCGAAGTAGAACGCACCACCAGAGCCGCCATCATTAGCGATATTGGTTGATTCAGCAGCTAAATTATAATCAAAACTCGAATCGTGCACGACTAAACGTAATTCGTGGATATTTGGCTCGACGTACACAGCACCACCAAAAAGCGCTTGATTGCTATCGAAGGTCGACTCCGAGATCGTCATATCAATGCTCTTTTTATTTTTCGTGATGCTGATAGCCCCACCAAATGCGTGCATGTTGTTTTCAAACACACTATCCATGATAGAAACAACTCTCGCAGATACCCTCAAAACTCCGTAGCCTTTAGGGCTTCCAATGTCATCCCAAAACGTATCCTTGTTGTTAGTGAATTTACAGCCTTATAGGAGGAGATTAGCAATTTTTCATCAATAAATCAATTATCGTTACCAACTATCGTAAGCATGCTGCCGGTAATCTGAAGGCCTGAAGTGCCATTCACGCCTTTATTACGGGAAAAGATACAATTAGTGAAATAGAGCCTAATAGAAGAGAGTTTTAGATGAAACTTTCAATGTGCGTTGATGAGATTACTGGGCGTTGCTATCCAAAGAAGTGAAAAATGTGGCGAGTTGCGCTTTCTCAAACGGGGTTTGCAAGTAGGCAGTGTTGTTCTAATGAGAGTTGATGAGAATAAAACAAATTTTTTCCTCCAGAATTACCATAACAGTCACAGTGTCCATTTCAACATTAGAAGTCTCGCCCAACAGTAAGAAGATTGAATTGTCGTTCAAAATATTTGACTCAAACGTAGAATTTTGAACAGTGAGCGCGATATCCATAATCATGAATCCTGGTAATTTGTTAGTCGTGCAACCTCTATTTTTTTATAGTGTGTATTCAAGCAAGTCAATGTGAAAATTTACTTCATGGTAAAGTTATTAAGAAGAAGCGTCCCGTTTATGATATTTACAATTGTTGAAGAGTTGAGGTTGGTGTCTAAGACGCGAGTATTCTCCAAAATCACAGTTGAAGTTGGAGAAGATACGTCAACAATAGCTGCCAAGTGATCGCAACTCAAATTGCTAAAAGTGACATTCTATTGCCAAGGTTAATTGGACCGTTCTTAAGAGGTATTACCGAAAGATTAGTTGTTGAGAGGCCTGTGACTTGCACTATCGTCTGTCCGGTGTTTTCTGTGGACCTCTGAAATTGGATATTGTGAAAAGTTACGAAACCTTTTTGAATGTCAAAGCTGCTGTCAGCTTGATTCAAAAAGATTGTTGCGGGTTGGTCATCTCCCCAGCTCCTATTGTTAGCATTAACATATAGCCTACAATTACCCGTGAAAGTTACTTTATCGTCAAATTTGCTGAAATAGCGGTTAGTTTGGTCAGGTCAGAAAATGTCTGCCCTTGCTTCAGAAATAGGGTGCCAGGAACTCCTCCTACCCGAGATAGACCCTTTGTCAATGTTTTCAAAGGAGCTTCAGCTGTTCCTGAGGCCCCATCATCGCCATTCACTGAATCGATGTAATATTGGCTGTCACACCTCACTGTTTTTTCAAATAAATCTCTTTATTGTAAAGGGGGAATGCCTAACCTGTAGCGAGAATGGACATAGACAGACCAAAAAGCAAAAGACTTGAAATCCTGAGATCAGAACGCATGTAAGATTGATTAACTTGTGTAAGTAATTTTAGTCTTTTGTAAGCCTAATTTATATTTTTGCTCCTGAGTGAGAAAATTTTAAAAAACTTATGAAGAGCTGAAAAGCCTGACCTACCTATAATTACAGTTGGAAAACCCGTTCTTTGCTTGAAGCTACTTGAGAACATTACAGCATTAGAGATTCAACCAATTTTTTAGTTTCATCTTGCAAAATTATCAGACGAAGAACGGGTTTTAGATTCTGATGTAGTTGAGGAAGCTGAAAAAAATACTTAAATAGATGTAGGCTCTAAATCTTCTCGCTTAATGGTTGAGCAAATGAAAAATTAGTCTAACAGGACTTTGCATTATCTCTTTTCAGACGGTGTTTTTAAAATTAACTCTGAAAGCTTGCTCATGAGAGAACGCCCAATTCTTACTAACAATAAATAATTACTACGATTTAGTTTCTGCCAATTTAGAATTTTGTAGTTCATAGAATGCGTGACTATCTTCTAAAAGGTGCATCTTCTGATTGCTGGGGCTGTTATGAGATAGTAATGAGCTGCAAACTTTTGTTCTGCTGCTTGAAAAACTGTTAAATGCAATATACTTAGCATAAAGACTTTGAGTAAGCATTAGTAAAAGCACGCCATTTCCTAATCGTTAGTAATTTAGAATTCTGAACCAGAAAGGTATTACAATTCACTGATTTCTTATTCTGCTAAGTGTAATAGAAGTTCTCTGAAGATTTATTATCATTCATCAACAATTATCCTCCAACAACTCTTTGTGTATGTAACCTATTGTTCATATTGAGTGAATTTAGAGTATTTGAATCTATAAAATTATGATATTGAACGGATATTTAATTAGTATTAGAGCGTAGACACTACGAATCGGCATAATTGTAGCTTTAAAATTATTTACAAATATACCCTTAGGTGATAATTCCTTTACATTACACGATACATAAGCTTCATTGTTCTCGTTTGGTTCGTCATATATAATATTTTCTTTTGGTGAGTACTTTTTACCAAAATTTGGGACAAAGTTTGATTTAAATATTCATTGTTGCTTCCTCAGTTTTTTAACATCTACTAAAAGATTATTCAATTATAATTTCGTTGGATTTTTCATATTTTAATTTCGGCGATGTATTTCTATCTTGAATTAGAACTCATATGAAAATTATTTTATACATAAGTTCCCACCAGATGTTCTGACCTCAAACCGATTGTCACCAAGATACATCAAGAAAATCGCTTTAGATATGTTGCGGATGAGGTTCATCACTCATTAAACTTCGCACGAACAATAAATGCAATATGATAATACAAACTTTAATGCTAACTTGAGAAATCCAATTCCTTACGAAATATATCTGCAAAAAAACGAATACCATCCAAAAGCGTGATAAAATGAATAATTTTTCTTTTGGTTTGAAAATTTAAAGAGTTTATGCAATGAGAACATTTCTCGTCTCAAAGATAAGGCATAAAACCACTTTTGGGATACGATCGCTTCAAATATACTGTTGACCAAGACTAGGAAAACGATTCGTAATTCTCCAATTGATGGCAGTTTATTAACAGTTTTCACAATAAATTAAAAACAATAAAAATTTTAACATGACTGCCAGACGCCAATCTTATTCAGAACGGCCAAATACTGAAAGGGGTATAACTTCCACTCCGAATCAAAGGTCGCAAATTGGAAAAGATTCTCGTGAGGATCGAGTAACACTAGCTGCTCAACATAACTCTCGATATGTGAAAGATAATAAAATCGAATCTCGAACTCCAATCACTCAGAAACCCACTGGTCTACACTCCATCTATTCAAGCTTGTACGCTCAAGATCGTCGAAATAGCACAGGTAGATTTTAAATCGATTATTTATGTTTTGCGCTTTTTCTTCATCAATAACTGCGTGGAGATGATGAACACGTTAATTACTTAGGCCTCCTTGATAAGAGTACTGATAGAAACAGTGACCAACCGAGAGGACCAACTGAAATTGGCCGTTCTTCGCAGAAAGAATCAAAAACTGTTTTAACTCCAAGAGACCGTAGCAAAAATCCAAGCCGCCTTCCATCAGAATCCCCTCAGGACAGGAATAATGATCGAAGGCTGTCAGATATGTCGGCGCTAGAGCGCTCGAGATCTAAGCCAGGCATTAAACAAACGCTAACCAAACAATCTAACAAGATGCCACCAAGAACATCCAGTCATTCTCAATCAGCGAGGAATATTTCTCCTAGTAAAAATCAAATCAGCCCAAATAATGCCCCAGGTAAAGGGTTACAAATCTTTTATGAAAAGATAAATCTAATTTAGAAAACACAGAATCTTGGGTTACAAATCAAGGAGTCGTTGTGAGGACTTCAACTCCCAGGGAGCAGCTCCCTGATTCCGAAGACCAAAATTCAGCGCGAAGGAAAAGTTCTCCGAAAGATACATCCGCGTTTTTTGAGTCGTTAAAGAAGAGCGAAGAAAAAAAGAGGCAAACACATGAAAAATTGTTGCAAAAATACAGCAGCTCACGAGACGAAATTTGCACGTTTCATCCTCAAATTAACCCTGCCTCTCAGAACAAAAGACGATCTGTTCAAGAATTCGTTCAAGATCAAGAAGCCTTTCAGGTATATTCCAACTACAAGAAAATAAAGGTAAAACCCCCAAGAGGCGTTTTCGTTTCGATAGCGTCTTAAAATTTCGTTAGCTCAAAGAAGAAATGGAGGAAGCCAGAAGAAAGAGAGAGTCACTGTCCCCTCCACGTCTTAACGAGGCATCTATTTTCTACCTCTACTCAAATTTCTAACCTATCACATTAGGTATCCCGAATGATCGTGGAACACAAACGTAAACAATCCAATGACCAAAGGCCAGCTTATGAACGGCTCTATGAAAACATATACGGAAGCCCTTTCCACTTAAAATTCTCTCCACGGCAGACATCACCTCTTCAGGGTAGGGAAGAAGGAGATAGCTCCTCCCGAGGATTGACCAACCGCAGGACTACCTTTGACGGGCCCCCAAAGAGCCAAAACACTTCGAGGTCAAGATCTCCTCATGAAGCTGCTTCAGATTTATACGCAGACGCTGAAAAACGACAAGGAAAAGCCAATAAGACCCTTGAAAACCATATGAAAGATTTAAAAGCTCAGCACAATACAAGTTATGTTAATCAGCAATCGAACAAGATCCTGGCGCAGTCGCTAATAAAAGAATACGAAAAGCAAACCAGCCTCATCTTTCAGGATTCGGAACATAAAGGCAAATTTGACTATTCAGAAATGGTTTGCTTGTTAAAAAGCTTGAACTTTGTCTCAAACATCGAAGGAGTCAAAGATAAAAGTACAAACACTGAATGGATGTTGCTTGATAAAATATGGTTGATACTCCAGGGGGACCAACACGACGGCATCAATGAAAGAAATCTGCTCATATTTCTGCTTGCCATACTCGGACTCAATCCTGAATTCTCACCTTATAAACTTTCTGGAGAGCCTGGTGGCCCTCAATACGAGTCGATAGTAACTAGAGCAAAAAAGGCGGCAGCAGCAGCTAAAGATAATTCGTCAGAAACACAAGCGAATAACGGTCTAATCGGGAAGTTTGATGAAAAAGAAAATGTTGTTTTCACTCCAAAAGACATCAGTACAATTCAAAAAACGTTCGAACTATTTTACGTCAACCGAACGACATTGGCAAAAAATCTCTCAGCTTCAAAAAGCCCATCGCTTCAAATATCGACAGGGAGCCCGAGAATCCCTGAGATGTTGGAGCAGAGCAAAAACTTGGCGGCTGCATATCGAGAGAAGCAGCTTGAAGAGGTTCAGGAGTATCTGCAAGAAAATAATATGCCTTTCCCTGAAAAAATGGATCATGCAGAATTGCTGAGACTCCATGCGATGGCAACTGCTGAAAAAACGGAAAAGAAGCTTTTGAAAGAAAAGGAAGAAGAAGAGTTTCAAGAATGCACGTTCAAGCCAAAGATAAATGGACCTGAGGCCATTCAAAAACTCCGAGCAAGCAGTCCACCCTCAAAAGGCGGTCAGCAGGGAGATACTAGCAATTTGGATGAATCTAAAGACCTTGTGGGGAATAATCAAGGGTTTAAGAGTACTGTTGAGAGTCTTGGAATCCAGAAAAGGACAGAACTGCTATACTCAATGGGGAAAAAACAATTGGAGCGGTCAGATAAATCGCATGTTGAGTGGTATGATGAGAAAAATATTAATTTCTGTACTTTCAAGCCGGCTCTGACAGCGAGGAGAACGAAGGATGATAAGATAAGCTTAGATGATGTTAGAAGTGCGGATAAAAGCATCGAGCGAATGCGCAACGGGCGCGATCAACAAGAGGTTGCCGATTGGGCCAAAGGTGAAAGACCGCACACGATGCTGAAAGTTGGAATTGAACGAATACATAATAAGGCAAGGATTGGCGATGTTAACACAAAGGATTTAACGCATCAAGACGAGCCACCAAAAAGCAGTAGAGAGTCCATTTCCAACAAATATATGAGCAGAAAGCTCTCAGAATCTAAATTATCGCCTCAAAAAGTATATGAGCAAAGCCAGAAATCTTCTCGTCAAAGTGAGTGTTATCAATTGAAACAGCTTTATCATGCTTATTTCTTCACTAGGATCAAAAAGCCCAGGAACTTCAGGTTCAGATCGCAAACCCGTTTCGACACAAGACACGCCGATGAAAAGTATTCATGGTTGTTTTAGGAAAAGAGATTGATCTAATCTTATAGGAGCAAGAAGCATAAAAAAACGAGAATCTCCAATGAAGAATCATTTAGAAAAGGAGAATGAACAGAAGATGCATCAGAGAGAAAATTATAAGACTCCAAAATCTATTCTCAAAGGAAGTCCCAACAGGAACGGGGGCCCTGAGAATAGGAAACCAATAAAACTAGCGGAAAAACGCGGCAATAATCGTTTAACACCTAATAAAAAGTTAGCAAATGAACCGATTCGAGAAGTTGATGATGATGAGCATCAGCCTTATTTATGTGTTGATGTCAACTTCAAAGAAGGTGAATATGATCGAATCGATGTATATGAAGGAGACGATCCGGAAGTACTAGCCGAGCAGTTTGCTCTTGAAAAGAGTAAGCGTTTTACTTCCTTGAAACTTAAGTCTAAATTTTATTGTTACTTGTTTCTCTAGATCTGGATGAACGGATGAAAAGAAAGCTTAAGAAGATGCTTGAAGAACAGATAAACAAATATATGCCGAAAAGCAAGGAATAATTGATCTACAGGGCATAGGTTTTTTTTGTTTTTAAAAAAATTTATAATGTATTATACTGCTTACTAAAACTTTCACGTACACTTCCATGAAAAGAGTTAGCTTAATTCTTCCATACAAAGCTTAGTATGAACTAAATTTTGATAGAGATTTTTTTTATAGATGGACATTCTGTGTGGATTGCAGAGAGTTTCATGAGAGAACTTTACCAAGTAAAAAAAAAATTCTTCAAATCTTATGAAAATTCGTTATCAACAGGATTTACATTCAATTTAAAGCGATTCTCTAAGATAAAATCATTCAGCAGTAAATCGATAGGTGCTATCTGTATATCATCAGGGAAAAAATGGGGTTAGCTAATGAACCTATAGAGTTTCACAGCTTCATACGATGCTACCACAACAAGACTGCCATTCCGAGAAGTTGCAATGCAACTGACCCAATCTATTTGTCAGAACTCAATTCAGCAAACGTCATTGAGAAGTTTTACTGTTGCAAATATCATGATATTTTCTCTTCATTAACTTATTAGTTAAATCAAAGACTCCAATCGTGTGGTCAGATGAGCCTGTGATTATGTACTTATCATCTGGAGTCAGTGCGAGGCATTTGATCCAATCTAGGAGTAAACAAAAAATAAGATATCTCTTACACAGTTTAGTGTTTTACGATCATGCGCTTTCTCTCTACTCCAATAGTAATCATCAGTATCTATATCATAAACTTTGATCGACCCATCCTTGGAACCGGAGATTATGAACCTCGAATCCGATGTTATTTTTATAGCACGGATGCTGTCTAAATAGCCGCAATTAATATTATTTAAAACCGAAACAAGGTGATACTATCATGAACGTCAGTGATCACCATTATCACTTGATTGTCCTCAACATCAATGACTCTGATCGAACGGTCATCTGATCCAGTAACTATAAAGTCAGAATCCGCTGAGATTGCTAAGCTCCTGATCGGTCCATCGTGCAAGTTGACAAACGTTGCCAATATTTCCATGCTATCAAAATCTATTGTACAGAGCGATTGGTCGGTTGAACCCGTCGCGATCCATTGATTATTATCGCTCAATCCCATGCAAAGGATCCAGTCTAACAGGAATTCTAAAACTCAATTAATTCATCTCATACCTGTATGAGCATTTTCTAACGTCTGTTTGCGCTCCATTGTCGAAAGATCCCACTTTGAAACTGATTTATCAAGACTTACAGAGATGAGAGTCTTGCCGTCCGAACTCACTGCCAGTCCAGTGACCCAGTCTTTGTGGGCTTTCTCAATTGTATGTATGATGCTTTTCGTTTCGAGATTGAACACGCTAATGTTAGAGTTAGCGTCCCCAAGCACAACGAATTTGTTATCTGGAGTCATTGCCAATGACTTAACGGAGACTATTAATTAGACAAAAATATATTTCGAATTGTTCCTCTTTATAAAGATGCTTACGATCAGGTTTGATTTCAAATGTGCTCTCGATAGTCCTCTTTTGAAGACAGAGTACTTGTATTGATGAATCTGCTGAGCAGCTGATCAACTTATCTCCTTTCTCTGTACAAATCATCGCAAATAATTGCTCTAATCATATAAATTCTCAAGATAAAAGAAGATAAAACTCCTTATACCCCTGTGCACATAGTCGAGAATGTAAAGAGGAGCTCGATTAGTTATGCTGTATATTTTAATCTTCTCCACAAGGCTCGAAAGGATATAATTTGAGGCAGGTGTTATAGCAACGGCTTGAATATTCATCGCTTAATAATGCCGAATAAAGCTTGAAAAAGCTTGTAGCACATTTACCATTTTCTTTCGCTTCATTGTGAAAGATTGCCAGCACTCGGTTTGTTCTTAAGCAGAAGACACTTATCAAGCCGTTATTTCCACCAGTCACGTAATGGCGTTTATTTACAGCCATACATTCCACTAGTTTTCGAGTTGGTTGAGAGAAAAAGTCTAGAGTTACCTGGATCGATATTTCTCACAGTTTTCTTGAGTTTACAAGGGTTAACATTGAAAAATTTAATAGTATTGTCAAACGATGAAACCAGTATCGTTCTATCATTATCAATGAGCGTGAGATAGGTTATTCCATCTGAAAATAAATGATATACAGGCAATCTCCTTTATATTATTACCCATTGTAACGTCCCTGAGCTCGATTACTGGTTCAGAAAGAGCATTAAGATCCATGATCTTGATTGAGGCATCAAAAGACCCAGAAATGAGAAAACGATTATTTTTCGTAAAAACCAATGAACTAATAACCCCTTCGAAAAAACTTTTAACTCCCTTCAATGAACAAATGTTGCTACCTGTATGATAATTAGGCTTGGAGATTATTTGTTTCAAGTCTTTTGCATTGTAGACATTTAACGTGCAATCCCAAGAGCCCGAGGCAATTAGTTTACCATCATATGATATCCCGACCGAAATAATACCATCTGAAGGGGATATTAACAAAAAACAAATTTATGTGGTTGGCTTGCTCTTGACTTTACCTTTATGAGCGTTCTCGAAGGTATGGATCAACTTTCTATTCTCAAAATCAAATAACTTCAGGGAGCAGTCCGCTGATCCACTAACTAGGAATTTATCTTTCCCAGAGAGCATTATAGAAGATACTGTATCTATTTCAGGTCACTTAACAAAAGAGGGAACAAGCTATTTGTTACCATGATGCCCACAGGTATGAGGCCCTGGCTCTTGAATAGGCCCATTTTTGAAAGAATAAATTTCATCCAACCCAATTTGCGGTCTTACGATATGCTTGTTTTTTCGCCCTGGGATTGTAACCTGCTCGATTGGAGTAGCTCGATTTTCTTCCAGGACTTGGCGGAAAAAACTAAGAAGAGTTTCACACTCAAGCAGCTCTTTCGCGTTCAAAACTATTGTAATAGCCTTTTGAAACAGTTCTGTTTTTGCATTGTCGAATTGACTGAATGTTTCGCGAAGAAATTGCTCCATACCAATCAAACGTAAACCAAGAATGCCTAAAAAGAATGCGTCACAGGCATGTACCTCGATTGCCATTTCAGAATTCATCTCTGGTGGGACGATCGAAATTGAATTGTACTCTCGACATGCTAAATCACTCAAAATTCCGCCGAGTGGTATTAGTAGTTTCATGCTAGGAATTGGAAGAGGAGCACCCACGGTAAATTCACTACCGCGTTGAAAAATATTCCATTCACAAACGAAATTATTCTCAGATCCATGAAACTCTTTCTGGGCCTGTAGACCAGCCTGAATCTGACTCAAAAAGACTGCGAGCTTACACCCTGCAAAGTGCTTTTTCGAATCTAACTGCTCTACGAGGGTGGAAGTTGCTTCGTAGAGAACACAAATCTCTGAGGAAACCAGATCAGCAATCACACCTTTAATTGGTTGAACATTTGGATGAGAAATCTGTATGGATTTGCACAAATGATCGTTAGTAAGTTTGAATAGCTCAGGTTTGACCCTAAAATAGTGAATGAGATAGTCTTTTTTATCTTGCTTAAGTTGTCCAATCGCAAATAGATTTCGTTCTGATCGTCTGATGCCCACAACGGATTCGAATTGTGCGAAGACTTTTGAGGATATTTTAGTTTTTTCTATTTGCATTTTTTGATATTTATTTATTTGCCTCTTTCGATTGATTAAGCGCAAAAATTGGCCTACTTACCATAAAACTATGTAATACTTCCTGCTGAGCCAATATAATTTCAAAATACCATAGACTTCAATATAAGGAGGTATCCCAGGCTCTATTATCTCAACTAGAGCTTGTCTAATCGGAGAAAAAAGTGAAAAGAAGTTTTTAGTAAAACTCTACTGAATCATAATCCTCACATGCTTTAATAGTTTTCCGTCTACATAAGGTCACCTTGGCATTATTAATGATTATTACTTCTATTCGAGTCTTGTTTCTGAGAAACAACTATATTTTCAATAAAGGAGCTGAATCCTTATATATTTATTGTATAACTATCATTAGCAATATATTTTGTGACATAAATTTGAATACGAACACGACTTATCACCCGATATAAATATCCCGGTGGTTCTCATGCTCATAGCCCTTGGAAAAGTTTCTCTTATTGTAAGTGTCTTGCACAAATTGGACACTTAATGACTTCTAACTCAGAATTCACGATCCAGCTTTCGAAACACTCTGCATGGAAAAGATGCTTGCAGATCAATTCCGTTAATTTCTCGCTTTCTTTAAATTCTTCAAGACATATACAGCACTCAGTTTGTTTATACTCGTTCGGCTTACACTGCTCAAACTCTAACATATTCATCATCGTTCTATCGATATACACCCTAGATTCCTGCATATTGTCGCCTTCAAAATTCATCCTCTCAATCGCATCTGCTGGAACGGCCATCTCCTGGAGATATTGTTGATTTCTAATATTCGTTCTGATTTGGTGGACCGTCTCTCTTCCCACGTAGACCCCCACGAATAAAAATACAAAAAACAACACAATCCCATACGTTTTTGACACCTTCTCGCCCGATAGAACTTCTCTTCGGTATGATATTTCTAGAATATCTGATTTTTTAGGCATACTTGTCCTCACAAGAATAGCTATTTCAAGTTGTGTTGCATTGATTTGTCTTGAAAAACTTGCCTGTGATGGTAAAGCTTCAAAATAGCACTGTTCTTCTCCAGCATCAGAAGAGTCTGGTTGACAGATTTGCATGATAAAATTGTCTTTAAATGCTGGGTCCTCAGTCAAGGCGGCTCCTAGTTTAAAATTAACTGTGAAATTGTGGTTCCGATGCGGATGACCGAACTTGATGTCTCCGATGCTCCATTTACAGAATGTATTTCTGTATACGTCTCCAATGAACTTCACAGTTCCGGAGGAATTCGAATGCTTTGGAGTGCCACAAGCGGGTATTCCTCCGTCACAGTCCCAAAACAAATTTTGGAAATTTGCAATTCCATTGCTTGGGGGCTTATTCGGAGATGCTATCGGACAGCTCTTTGTTTTAATATTTATGCATATAGCGCCACACCAGCCGCAGCTATCGGTCAGAGAGCAGTTGTAGCAGTCGGTTATTTGAGCACAGTGATCTCTCATGATCTTTTTCTGGCGAGGATAGACACAGATGCCACTGGCTGTAGTTTGCTTTTGTAGCGTACATTGGAGTGAGCAAGTCGATGTGTTCCACTCCGAAAACGGCTGTAATTCAGCTTTCATTCTGGTCCTATATTCTCCACAGGACTCACAATTAGGTCCAAATTTAGATGAGTCTTTGCATTTGAAAGGGCAAGACTCTAAAGAATGATCGTAGGACTGAGAAAATGCCAATAAAGCAACTGGATTTGATGATTTTTCTACGCAGGGCGTGCATTTCGAAGCCCTTCCTCCATAAGAAAATGTGCCTGGTTCGCAAGGCAAACAATAATTGCCAGAAAGAAAACTGTTCGAAAAGCAGTATGGCAAAAAAACTGACTCATTTGAAAGTAAAGTGATGACGAGTCCATCCAATGACTCGTTAGCACTAGAGTTCTTGTAGTAAGTGAATGATTTAAAGCTGCTTTCATTTGTCAGCTTAGAAATGTGTATTTCATCTGTTTCTTTAATTGGACATCTGATTGAGTTATGATCGAACTCTAAGGGCAGCTCCATTGTGTAAACCTTGATAGTTTGGGTACGATTCCAGACAGTTTAAACCCTATTACTACTCAGGGCGATTGATTGAATGAATTCGTTCTGGCTTATTCCAAAAAGTAATCTCAAAATTTGTTCACGTGGTCCGATTGTTAATGTTTATGATATTCAAAACAGAAGTTGCTATAAGTAGCCTAACAGCAATTTTGGCTCAGCTTGCTGTTTGAATGAGAGCTTAACACTTGACCCAAAATGATAAAGTTTCTACAAGTCATTTATTACATGAACTTCTCACTCGTCAGCACACCACCTTAGGCCTGAACCTGTTCTGGTTCGCAAACCATACCAGCAGGCGCAGACATCCTTTCTTCCAACATGCTGTCAAGCTGCTTGTCAGTGATCTCTCTATTGATGTATCTCAATATCATAAGCGGTATGAAAAAATTCCCATCGCCGGTCGTAATGTCGTATTTTTCGCCGTATTCTTCTATTTTTATTCTCTAAGACAAAAAAACACATCAATTCAACAGCCTGAAGCAAACTCCTACCGATACGCCCCGAGAGTTATAGAATCCGTATTTTAAGGAGCACTCCGGCTTCAATGATTTGGCAAGATGCACATCCTTCACACTAATTACGCATTGAACAGATTTTCAATTTTACATGCAGCTGGTCTCCTAGCAGAAACACGTTCTTGTCATTTACACCAGGTTCTCTGATGATAATCTAGTTGTTTCCAAGCGTTATTTGACTGTGAATATGGTCTGCTTACTTTTGATTTAGTCAAAGGACTGATCACAGGCTTCTTGAAGTCGTTGATATATCCTTCAGGAGCGAACGTAAAAACATTTCCGTACATCTTCAGATTTGCATAGGCGTTTATATCGATAAAACTGTACAAAAATGCGATAATGATGTCTGAAATAAAGGTTTAGCTGACGCAAGGAAAATGAATATGACTTAATATCCCAGATGAAGCGATACTCAAGCGAATGTCGTTTTTCATTGTGTATGCTAAGAACAAATCCAACCCATTTCTCGCCAAAAATTGCGCATGTTTCATTTCATTCTATAACCAATCTCTGATGATTGAACCTGAAAATTAGAGTTTTACTTCGATCGACTCCTTGGTTATTTTCATATCTACTATTTTTTGCAAGGCTTCCTCCGTTCTTATCAAAATAAGCTTCTCGCTATAACAATTGAATACCTTTTTTGGTACGCTTTCACGATATAGTGATAAGGAGCGGTGCGACTTTCAAGTTTCTGAGTATGAAGAAATGGCTCATTGACTAAATCCAAGGTTTCAGTGGATACTAACCCAGGCTGGAAGTGAAAAGAGTATGAGATAGATAGTTCTATTATGAATGAGGTACTCTTCTGAAAAAACTGAAAGTCGTCTCGCAGTTGATTCCATTGTGCTTGAAGGTGGTGAACGTTCTATCAAAGTCTACGGATGATGAGGAAGAGAGCCTTTGAGTTTGAAAAATCACCACTGAGAACATGAACGTTTTTCATTCCGTCTTGCCGGAGTTTCTGGAGTTTTCGTTTCACTTCTGCAAGGTCTCTAATGTATAACTATGGCAAATGTGAGATCTGGAAGCGGTTTTGAGATGATTTTTGCCTTTTCTTCGCTGTTGAAGTCGGCAACTCGAAAATCTGAACAATTAATAAGAGCAACGTCTTTGAATGTAGCTGGTATTCTTTAAAATGAGATGGGTTAGGTTGCTGTTTGAGAAGAATGGTACTTATAAGCTTTCTTCATTGCGCTGGTGTGAAATAGTACGGACTGAGTAGATGATTTGCCAATTATCTTTTGAAAAATTATATCCCTTTTAATTTAATTTGTAGCCAAATGAGCAAGACGTGTTTCAAAGTTTTACAAAACTGAATTTTTCGTAGTTAGTTCAACAATAGAGAAAGTTAGAGCAAATTGAAAGATAAGAAGAAGAGGCCTATAAAATGAAGTTCTTCGAGACGATTATGATTATATCCGTTAATTTTTCGATTAGTAAATTTGTTGTCTCTAAAATATCGTAGAGCTTTTGGGGTTGCTGGACTGGAAATTTACCTATATTCATTTGCCTGATATGTATTGGTCTGATCAATGAGAATGAGAAGTGAAAATCAGATAAAGCTCTCCTTAATTCTGCTAACAGAAGGTTTGAATTTTGAGATTCAATAGAGAACCAGAAGAAGTTCTGGAATGCATGCGAATCAAAAGTATTCTTTGTTAGATGTCTGGCAGATTTTTCCGTAGTCATTATTTCTTTCGAATTCGAATAACTTCCCGATTTCCAATGTAATTATCATACTGTTATCTCAATTTTGATTCCATTCTTCTCTTTCCTTTTCAAATATCGCTTCCTGAATTTCCGGTGATTCTCCGGAATTATCTATTGCTGACTCAGTCTAATGCTATCAGACCTCTTTGATGCAATTTGATTTCGGAAAATTTGCATCCTCAAGCTCATCTGGCATCCGAAATAAGCATGTGAAAGGCGTGAGCACAAAGACGTTAATCTGAGTCTTCACGACCCATAATCTCAAAAAAGGAAAAAAATATTTCGAAGTAGTACATCTATCTAGTCGTCTGCTGTTGTCTTCTGGGCCAGCTGAGTTTTGAAAATTTGTTTCAAACTATTTTAAAATTTGATCAGAAATCAAGAGCAAGATCGCTCTGTGATTGGATGTAGTTATTACTTATTTAGCTTTTGTTGCACAAAAAATAAATAAACTAAATTTAAACTCATAACTTGTTATAAGCTGGCTAATCACCCGACTAACGATCGACTCATGGAACCCAAAACATCTGAAACTCGAGAGGAAATGATAAAGCAATTTTTAGCAACAACCTATCCTGACTCAAAGTCGTATTTTTGTCGATTCCACAAGCGTGGACTCTGCATTTTCGTTAATGGTGAATGTCACTTTGCGCACGGACCCGAAGATTTCGTATATAAAGAATCCATTCACCAAGCTCCTAGAAAAGACGGCGCAAATAAACCTAAGAAAGGTAAACAGCCTGACGAAGAGAGTAAAACCACGAATGAAGATCAAAAACTCCCCAATGGAGATCAGAACATCATCAATGAAGACTCAAAAAAGCCAAATAACTCCTATAAACTCGATAAAGAACCTGTCACGAACGGCAACAATGACGCTGGAGACGACGATGATGAAGAAGATGGCGCCAATCCGATAATCATCCCCAAGCAGCAACAAAGAACACTGGGATTGGGTATTTCCTATGACAGTCTCTATAAATATCAGCTGTCGCTTCAAGAAAAAGGAGCCTTGGACGAATTTTTCACGCTTCAAGAGCTGAACACTGAAAGACCAAAGAGAGTGAAGATTCGAAACAGGATGCTGAAGGAGCTTGGCCAAGCATTTTGCGATGTGTTATATGATAGGTTCCAAACCAACGTGCTCAAACGAAGCGACATGGACTTGTTTTTCTATAACATGGGCTGGACGCTTCATCAGCCCTCAATTATTGATAATGTCTA
>ENA-UOUE01000786-UOUE01000786.1-compost-metagenome-genome-assembly--contig:-NODE-786-length-23865-cov-17.077518_pt1 | contig 23865 bp, 18 predicted proteins | sample MGYA00238146_ERZ747223 | MGnify/ENA primary metagenome ERZ747223 (study PRJEB28781, sample SAMN06268865) | compost metagenome | isolation source: single cell | place: USA: California, Emeryville, Joint...
GAATTCGCAGGGATATGAGCAAACTGAACGAGTAGATTAACTTTTAGTCAATTACCAATCCATCCACTTATCAAACTTAGCAAAATTTGTTACATATTTAATTTTAAATATCTCAACTCTTTGCACTCAGAATGTTAGAGTCGAAATCCAAGGCGCCTAACTCTTTTGTCTACACGTTTGTTTGGTAATGATTAGTGTATTACGACAATTGAAGTATCTTCTATAATTAATGGCTATCCGTCACATCGAGGCAAAAACCTTTCTTGAAAATCGATTGAAGTGCTCTTCGCAACTGAAAGACATTTTACAACGAATTTAGAACGGCTTTTTCTACCAAACGAATTTTAGAGTAACAAATAAAAAATTGAGAATAGGTTAACAGTCCTTATTGAATAGTAGAGTGATCTGGGGATACAATTTTGATAAATTTCTCAAATTTCGAATGTTAACTCGAAAAATAGCCTTTATTCTTGCTCTCATAAGCATTACGATTCAACAGAGCTTGGCTGCCTGCACAAATGACGCTTTTTGTACAGACTGTACCTCTGGGAGTTCTTGCTCTCAATGTACAGACAACACAGCGGAGGCCAGCCGATTTAGGATCTCTCAATCGGACGGCACCTGTTATGCTTACAGTACTACTTCATACCTGGTAGAACAAAGCCGAGTGCTATTAAAGAATAACTGGGTTGAAAAACATCTTGGAAAAGTTCTGAAACCACTTACTGAGTTTGGGAGTCTATCCCTCGAAAACATCAGCAATCAAAATTTATAATATTTCTTTTCTTGTCTCCTGGCATTTTTCGAGTCTTTGACTTATGTTAAGACTCAAAAAAGTTGGAAATAAACACAGACTACTGTCAGGACCATTTCGGTTTTTGTTTGAATTTTATTCTGCACAACAATAAACATTGAATTACAAAGTTTTTTATTAAAGCCGTAATACCAAGATGCCAAAAACATATTATCTTGAAATAATTTTTTGAATCAGAGAGAACTATCTCTCTTGCTACAAAAAGAAAAATGGCTTTTCGTGTTTACTCCTAAGGAAAGTGCAGTACATACTTACTTACTCTCCATGAGATTGGAAACAATATATTTTTCAAGAGATGCTCAACACTTGAGGTAAATTTTTATTGAGGCTTTAGAGTAATTAATTACGTTTGGATGTTCATATATACTTACTCTCACTTCAATTATATAAGTTTATCGGCGATGATTTTTTAAATATGGGATCAAGAAATAATGCGTAATGAGGATAAGTTTTGAAGTTTTCCACCCTTTTTAAAATTAAGGTAATGGAATTAAATTTTTAGATATCCAGAGCGAGGTGATCCCAAGTGTGGGCATAGGTTCTTGGTTGGGATTTATGCTGTGTTTTGCAAGCATCAATTTTCACGCTGCCTTTGTAGTTGTCACAGGCGTATTTCACCAAATCGGACCTGATTTGACGCTCAGCAGCGGCATCATGGACACCATTAACGTTTATCCAAGGGACGTATTTGTGATCTTTGTCTGTGTTTTGGGCCGCTTGGTGCACATATTTTTCACCGTCTGGGCCGTTCGCGCAGGCGATGGCCTGAGACAGATCGGTGCCTTGTTCTTGGGTGCATGCAGCGACGGCAGCGTCCCATTGACTTCCAGCAGTTCTCTTCTTTTCCAGGCAAACGATAGCATTGTGAGCAGTCTTTTTATCTTTTTGGTTCAAGACACAGTTCAGAATCGCGTTTCCATAGCATTCATCAGCACCGTGCTGGCAGGTGAAAACGTAGTGGCCTCCACTTTGAGTTTCCTTCGCATTTCCGAAAGGAACGATAGTGATGTTGGCGATTTTTTCAATATCTTTGGTATTGATGGCTTTCAAGAAACTAGTAGCGACGAAATCGTTGCAAGCAGGGCAGAGACTTTCAGTGAGAACAACGATCTGGAGTGGATCTGAGCTTGCTGCAAAGGCAACGGCGAGCAGGAAACTTGCAATGATGGCAACCTTCATCTTGAGTCTGTTTTTTTTTAAATATTTTTTTGTTCTAAAATCTAAACGTTTTTACTTTATCAACGCTAATATTTGAATAAATGTCAGTATAAATAGAGTCTCAAGCTTCAGTCTTTCATTCGAAGAAAATTCTCACTCTCATACTTGGATGAAATACCAAGTCCTCGAACGTTATACTTGTTCCATGAGTTTGACATCGAGGCAGCAACAAAAATTCATTAAAGTTGAAAGGTTTTTCAAATGCTCATACCTCATTATTTCAGGTTTTATATCTCAGGTTAGGTTGAGAATAAAGAATTCTCATATGTTTAGGAACAACCATTTAGCAATTATCCACGTCCTGTTTTTGTTTTGAAGATTTCTTCTTAATAAAAAATCAACAAAATATTGATTCTGAAAAATTTATTTTTTCATTACACCACTTCTGTTCATAACAATTCGACAACCTCTCCTTGTTCTCTTTTTTTTTTTGCCCTCTCTTTTATCAGCAGTAATCTTACATGCAAGAAGGTCTCAGCAAAGAAGGATAAGATCATTGGTGAGTCTACACTTTTGCATAAATTTTTTTGAACAACGGAAACGACTAGGCTATGAGCTGATTCTCCTCTTATTTTTCTTTGCTTAGCTCTGAAAGCTGTGCTCTCTTCCATTTAAACTCATTTTTCATTCTGATACAATTACTCTCAGCGAACGATTCAGAGTTTTTTTTAAACAGATTTAATAAATCAATAAATCAAGAGCCTGAGCTATCCAGCAACCAAAGAAGATGAACTATTTGCTGAAATACCTGGTTCCTACCTTGCTCGGAGATTATATCGAAGGCATCGATTACAATAACGTCAAGACTTCATATTTCTCAGGGCAGATCTCTCTTCAAAACATCGCTCTCAAGAAAGATATTTTTACCAAGAAAGGAATCCCGCTAGATATCCAATACTCCATCATCGGCAAGCTAGAATTGCGTGTGCCTTGGCTTAAAGTCCGGAAAGAACCAATCGTTGTCACCGTTAATGATATGTACCTCATCATAACCTTGAGCGACCCTCAGAAGATAGATCCAATACGCCAAAGGCTATTCTTTATGAACGAAATCTCTCGCGCTTGCTATGAAAAAACGAAATCAATGGACACTCAAGACGAGAACAAAGGCAATTTCTCGAGCATGAAAATCAATATTCTTGACAATCTGCAAATATCTCTAAAAAATATCCACCTCCGGTTTGAAGATCCAGATAGAAACACCATTTTAGGCTTCGTTCTCGATGATTTCTCAGTCTTTACAACAAATGAGAATTGGGAGCGCGAGTTCCTTGACCGAACTCTCGAAACTAATAAGTTGAAAAATCTCTGGAAAAAAGCGACTATTTCAAACCTTGTCTCGTACTGCACGATTGAGAAGGATACATCAAAGTTCCTGGTCAATACAGCCTATACAGATGACTATAGAAAGAACTATTTAAAGGTCCATTTGGAAGACACCTTAAAGCAAAATCCTACAAAAACCAAAGAGTCTGAAGAGTCCTCGCATTTGTTGTTTAAGATGTCAGCGGAACTGAAAATGATAAAGAAGAATAAAAACTTAGATTCAATTGAGGACCCGAAACTTCACTTCCAGCTGCTTATCAAGGAGCAAGGCATGACTCTACATCACAATCAGGTGGAAAATTTGTTAATCTCGATGGAAAGAGCAACGAACCTGGGAAAGATGATTGAGCATCACCCGCCTGAATTATCTGAAGAAGAGAAGGTTGTCAAGCAGAAAGAGTTTGACAACCTACTGAAAAAGTACATTGAATCCAGGAAAGGTGAAGACGCTGATTGGATATCACTGTACGATGAGGACAAAACAGAGCTAGGAAACACGTTTAGGAAGTATTTAGTTATTGTAAGTGATGAAATGATCATCACGAGCGTCAATGAGGCAATTTTTGACGCTGAGAAGAAAAGTCTGGTGCTAAGCAAGAAGAAGCAGGGAGGTATTCGAGGTCTGTTTTCGAAGAAAGCGACCGGAATTACAGAAGAAGAATCCTTGATGGCAGATGAATTCATGGAGCAGTTGATTCAAAAGAACGAGGAAGAGTTGAAGAAAATGAATGAAGGGTTTCTTTTACGGATTTGCGTACGAATTGAAAATGGCAGCCTTTTCTTAATTAACGAAGAGCAGAAGAAAAACAGTGCTGGCGTCTCTTTTGAGATGGATGGCTTCGAGTGCAGATTCGAGTCCTGGAGAATCACTGAGAAAGAGCAGTTTCAGTTTACCAGCAAAGTGGACCAAGTGTTAGTGTTTTTGAAGTCAAAAGGAGTGGGATCTGACTACTACAAGCAATTCAATATTGTCAAAAGGATGAATGAGAATGACCAGAGCAAGAAGCAAGTCTTTGAGCTGGTCGTGAGGAGGGAAGTTGATAAACTTACTGAGCGGTTGACGGTTAAAGGCGAGGTGCAGGAGTTGGTTGTAAACTATCTGACGGCCTTCTTCCATCAGCTGGTCAAATTTACGAAATTCGAAAGCAGGCTGCATAACTTGGAACAGATAGCCAAACAGGAAATTGGCACGTTGAAGACGGGTGCTGGGAAGAACTTGAAAGGGTTCATTGACAAAGTGAAAAAGTTGGAGTTGTCGATTGATTTCATGGTCGCATCGCCGAAATTTGTGATTCCGTTGCAGCAGAATGGAGATTTTGGAACAGATATTTGGTTAATGAATGTGGGTAATATTCACATCACGACGCCACAGGACACTAAATATGACGAAATGACTTATCGTATCATTGGGCTGTCAATAACCGGTCTATCTCTACAATATTTCACCAAATGGCAGAGCTGGTTGGAAAAAGGAGTTGAAGCAGAGCATAATAACGTGCTGGAGGATACCAACGCGAATGTGATCGTCTGCTACATGCATTCGAGTTTAAAAAGAACGAGCAAATCTGCAGCTGTTGTTGTAAACTGCGAGCTAGAACTGATCGCATTGAACACGAGCAAACCTCTTATTATAAAACTCTTGCAACTTCCATACTGTCTAGACTTTACAAAGGAGAGTGGATATCAAGAATTGCTTGAAACCCAGAAGGCTCAGATCATGAGAACTCGCCCGGCTTTGTTCAAATTATTGTTCAGCGAAGAACGAGACGTTGCATGCATCGGGTTATTCTATGAGTACTACCTCTATCTTTACAAAAACCCGACCGACCTGAGCCCGATGAAGATCGTACGACTAGTACATCAAAAAATCGATTTGGCACAAGAAGGCGAATATTACACCATTAAGGTAAGCATCCTTTTAGAATTTTATGAAAACTAAAGCATTTTGTATAGATGACTGACCCCACAGAAGATGAGACGCATATCTGTTTCACAGATAAATCATTCTATGAGAAATTCACTACGTTGATGTACGAGCGTGTTAATTTAGGAAAAGAGATTTTAGGAGAGCACAAAAAACTACCGCTGCTAAAAGATTCCGCGACTAACGAGAAGACGATTGAACCCGTACCTCAAGGTACAGATGCTAGTCAGGATCGTACGCTCATGGAGTTCCAATTCAAAATCGCGAGACTGAAGTTGGGGTTAAAAGGCAACCAGTCGGACTTCTCTATCGCCATTGGAGCGATGGAGCTAAACAACACGAACAGGTGCCTGCAACGAGATCTATCATTCAATATCGGTTCATTCCAAGTTTCTGCAGTGAAGAACGGTGCAACGCATAATCTTATCTCGAACGAAAGATTCAAAGACTCTAAATTTCCACACAAAGAGGCTCCGAATATCCAACTTTTTAGCTGGAATTCATCGACTTACACACGTCAGCACCCTCGCTTCATGTCTACTGGGTGTAAAAGCAACGTTGATCTCATTTTCAATTCGTTATATGTGTTCTGGAAACCGCTATTGATCAGCGAAATGCTTTTTACAATTGTTGATGCATTTGACGAGAAGAGAGCCGAAGACACGAAATTGAATCGAGTTCAGGTTAAGCCTAAGGACGACTCTGAGATCATCAGACGCAAGCAGTCAAAGGATCTGGCTCACGCATTACAAAGTGGGAAAACTCTGGAATATAATGCCAATAACATCAAAATTATGGGATTATTCCTTTCCATATTTACTCCTAAAACCGAGATCGAGATGGCTAGCTTCTCTTTGAACAACTTAGAAATGACTATCGCAACGGATATCCAGAAATTACACATAAAAGGACGTCTTGAGAACCTTCAAATTGCTGATTTAACAAATTACCCACTCACGATAAGCGACAACAGCTCCCCTATCAGAGTGAATGAGCTTTTTGGTATTGACAAGTCTGCAAAGTCGCTTTTGGAGTTCGATATCGTCCGTTATCCAGATTATTACCCTGGGCTTGTTGACCAGAAAAGGATGTATATGAAGATCGATTTACACTCGGTGGTGATCACTTACATGCAGCAGCCTGTTCTCCGTATCATCGACTACATCATGAACTATTTTATGAATATCAATGTGACAAAACTGCTTGCTTCTGATGAACGGACACTCCAAGAAATACGAAACGAGATCACAAATGCCACATTTAATGACATCAAAATCACAGTCGAGAAAATAAAAGTTATTTGCCGAGCGCATCCTTCACTGCCTTATTGGTTCGAGATGGATATTGACATGCTTGATATCTTTAATGGGATTGAGACTCATCGAAAAAGGCTGAAGGACAATATCAAATCGATTAAATTCACATACAATGAATTTTACAAAATGCATTTCAAGAGAGTCACCATGAATCGAGTTTTTGGTAAGGAAGAGCGAGTTCCATTTACAAATCAGTTTGATTTTTATTTGGATTACGAACGCTGTCTGTTTGGGAGGGAATACGCCCTGTTAGTCAACGATGAGCTCAAAACGAATAATATGTTTCCCATTGATGATAGCTATAAACTGACAGGCAATACAAAGTGCCTTGAAATGAGATTCAAAAGAGATGAATATGTTGAATTAATTGATACTGTCTTCCACAACGTCCTGAATGATGATTTCAAGGATTATCTCTATTGTTTCCGACCTCATCTTCTAAAAGAAGAGCTTCCACTCATTCGATGGGCTTCAAAAGATGAAAGAGCAGGTAAAACAATTACCTCCACCTAATCCTTTGCAATAATAACACATTTATCTTTAGTTCCTATCACAATGGATTTTCTCTTCGGGGAAGTGCTAATAACCCTTTGGGACGAGACGAGAGATTTCCCACTTGCTCGTCTCCAGGCAAGTCAAAAAAGGATGCTGTTCAAGAGATCTCAGGAACGTGTGACCTCGTTCCAATTCAAAATCTTTGAGATGCAATTGTTTAAATACAACCTGATTTCTAAATATGAAGTGAGTGAAGCAAGTCTCCTCAGTGTGACTGCCTTTAGCGAGAAACAGAGCACGCCAATGATATCAAATAAAAAATTCTTGATAAAAGATGGCTGTATACTAGAGTCCATCCACCCAGAGGATGATTCAGAGTATCGTTATTCAGGGATGTCTGTGGAAGAACAAGAAGAGGAGGATTGGAGAAATTCGCCTGTAAAAATCGACGAGAACTATCGTGAAAATCTAAGCGTTAAAGTCGTCATGCATAACGGTGAAAAAACAATCACGGCAGAGATGCAGGACCTTAAGGTCATGGCCTACGTCGAAGACTTGCTTAGAATTTTCGAATTTTGTAAATATGTCCCTGAAGCGCTGCTTGAAGAGGACCGCGATGCTCAAATTAAGATGGGACAAGTTATTGAGCACCGAACGCCATCCTCCATGGTTTTCACTGTGATGGCTAATGATAGCTACTTCTGTATTCCCACAGGAACTGAAAACGTCATCATCTTTAAAAGTAAAAATTTTTTTCTGATGATTGTGTCTGAAAGCTAACGATTTTGTAATGTAGGTAATGTGGCGTTCAGTTATTCAAACAGAGACATTCAACAGATTATAATAAACTCGATGGTTGACCCCGGGCTGCATGAACTGTATTCTTATAGACTGACATTACAGCAGACTCAAATGATAGTCGCATCGCAGAAAGACTTTGTGTCGGACCTGCCATTATCCAATCTCTCGAAAAGAATTTTGATTCATCCTTATAATTTCAGTTTTAGTCTCAAGACGAGCGTTTGCAAGGATCAAGGCAGCAATAAAATGCTGCTATTTAGAAAAGACAATGCATTCATTGACCAGCTGGCAATCAGAATTGCTTCCAGGGACTTAATATTGCTGCTAGAGTCAAACTTTTGGATTCAGGAAAGTCTGGCATCATACAGGAAACTCGAGCCTTTCTCCTCAGTTGAGCCGGAATACAAAATGAAGCTGAGCCAGCGCAGACGCCAAAGAGACGACTATTTCTCTCGCTACAAGATCGAGCAAGTTTGCCTCGATATCTATGTGGTAGCCCATGGCATGCAAATAGTAATCATTCTTTTTCATGAGTGAACGTGTATTTACCCTTTAACACAGAGATTGATTAACGAAACACCGAAATATAGCTTGCCTCTGATGGATTTCACGATTTTTGGAGATGAGTCGGAGCCCTCTTTGATTCTGGCTTCAAAGAAAGGAGCAAGCGAGATAAAATGCAATTTGCACATTTCATCGAATTACTATAACTCCAACAACAGTTGCTGGGAGCCGTTTATTGAGAAGTTTGGGATCTCGCTGGAGATTGAGGGTTCAGAGACACCCACTCCTAATCAGTCGATTAAAATGGTGGTGGCAAAACCTCTAAATATTAACATCTCCAATGAATTGGTAAGACTTTTTGTTATGAGACTATGGTGTTAATGATGACCTCTCCATTTTCATTACATAGATTGATAGCGCTTTGAGCACGATATTCGAATGGAAACAAAAATACGAAGCTAGCAAAACCACGAAAATGGATGTTAGCAGGCCCAGAACAGCCAAAAAAAAGCTGAGAGCAGGAACAATTTATCTTCCTGAAGCCCACGATCAAAATCTGAACAAGACAGAAAATGTGTCACCTTACTCAGTTCAAAATTTGACAGGATATCCTATTACGATTTTACCGAGCGAAAAGAGCATGAAGTTGGAACTCCTTGAAGACGAAACCAAAGATATCCGCTTTGAGAAGAGCGTAGAGGAATTGTTTTCAACTCAAAGCGAGCGAAATCCTTTCTCTCATCAAAAGATCTCGCTGCTAATTAATTACCCGGAAGCTTTGATCCCGAGATCAGATGGAGTCGTTTTGGATGAAACCGCGGTAAAGGATGTCTTCTTCCCTCCTTGCAAAGGAATCACGCCTCAAGTTTTCTGCGATATCCAAGATAGAGGGAAAAAGCGAGTTATCATCTTTACTACATCCGTTCAGATTACAAACGAATTCAACGTCACTTTTGAAGTAATGACCTCTCACTTTCCTGCTTCTGATGAACTCATGAAATTCTTTTTTAGATTAACTTTTTCAAGAAAGACGGAGGAAAACAAATCAAGAAAATCCTGCAACCAGGGAAAACGACGTCGGTTCCGTTTGATCTTGTTAACGACCGCATGTCTATATCATTGTCAAACTTTGAGGAAAGTAAGTGCTCTGTTTATGCGATTCCAGAGATACTCAAGGAGAAGCAGGTCGAGGTTGCTCTTCCAACAATCTTTTGCAAGTTGATGGTATTTTCGTTCCCAAAATACTCTTGCATTCGAATCGCTCCAATACTCAGTTTAAAAAATTGCCTGCCAATCAAAATGATTTTCGAGGTCACTAATAAGGACATCGGAATGCCTCGAAAGCAATCAGGAGAGCTACTATGCCAAGAAGTAGCTCAAATTCACGCTCTTAGTCTCAAAGACGCAATATTTCTGACAATTGAACTAGCAGAATATTCTGCCTCGACAAAAGTCCAGCTCTACAATGGAAAAGAAAGACTTCCTGTGAGAAAAATCGTGCTGAAGGGCCAAACCGGATCAGTTGAATTAAGGGTCTATCGTCCACCTACAAACGTTGATGAACTCGTAATATACGCAAAATCTTGTATTGTCAATGAAACCAGCATCCCGCTTCTCTATTTCTTGAAGGATTACAAACCTTTCCCTGGCAGCAGCGAGCTGAACTCCAAAGGCACGCTGGTGTTTGATAAAATAAAAGAAGTGAGAATACAGCCGATGATGGTTGAAGGCGATTATACTGAAGAAATACCGATTGAAGGACTTGGCGATCGCAGCGTTGACATGAGAGTGGGGAAGGCGCCAAGTCGTCGATTTAATATCGGTCTGAATATATCTCCACGCCTTTGTGAAAGAAACTATGGTCTCATGACCAAAGTCGTTTCAGTAGCCCCGCGATACTTAGTTTTAAATGAGACTCCCTATACCATTGCAGTCATTCAGGACAAAGCTGAAACGATAGAAAATATAATCGAATCAAGCGAAAGGCTCATACTTCATTTCCAAGAGCCTAACTTGCGTAAATCTCTACGTTTCAAAATATTTTCAGGAAAAGATGAGTACAAATGGACCTGGTCAGGAGCCATTGATTGCACAGGTCCAGGTGAATACCTTGTACTCACACTCGATGAGAAATGCCAAAAAGTGAAATACTTTAAAGTGTCAATCACTTTAGAGTCTCCATCCTTTTACATCCAGATCTTTGAGCAAGCCCTTGACAAGACTGGGTTACGTATTGTTAACGACCTTGAATGCTTGGATTTGATGGTCGCACAGCAAGGTAAATCTGATAGATACATCACAGTGCCGAGAAAAAAATGGGTCGCGTTTGCTTGGTTCGAACCTTGTGACTGCAAGGACGTGATCATCTTGCGGCTGATTGATAAAAACACTGGAACTGTCGTTGCTTTCAATAACTATACATTCGATAAGATTGGCGAAAAGACGCTGATTACTTCAAAATATCCTTATAAGGACAAGCTGTTGGATATTTTCATGGAAATTAACCTTCATGGATCTTCAAAAGTGTTGAGGGTTTACACTCAGAAGTCAAAGACACAGATATTGACTTGGAATACGGTGGCGTCTTTAATGATACACACCATTGGATGCTCGATCATTTACAGCAGAGGCAAAGAAAGAGTTGAATTGGTTTATCTGGCGCTTCATCCAGTTATCATGGCGTTCAAGTCTGACAAAAAGAAACTGGAAGCGCAAGTCAAGATCAAAGTGATTGAAATCGATAATAATACGATCTACAACACGCTCTACCCATGCACGCTTTACCCGATGAGCTTCGCGAAAGAGAAAAATGAGCTCTACACACTCGATGTTCTAACAATTTTCCATCTGCCTAACGAAGAGAATCAAGTAATATATAATACTAATCATTCAGAATTCATGCCTGACCTCTCACTTGTGTACTAATAGATGCTTCATTTCGAGAAAATAAATATTCTGATGAACGATCTGGCGATTAGAATCGAGGGAAAACTGCTCGAAATGTTCTTTAGATTTGGTAAACGAATCATGGACCAGCTCCAAAACATGACGAATAAATACAACGGGTACACTGAAACTCTGTTTTTCAGTCCTGAAGATAAGCAGGTATCATCATCTCCATTCTAATGATATTTTGAAACTAAAACCCCTATTTATCTTTCTAGGCGCTTTTAGTAACCAACGGGCTACAATCAATCTACAAATGGCAGCTATACAACCCAGACGCTTCCGCAGGAAGCTTAGTCTATATCAAAGAACTCGCTGTCTACCCCATCTCGCTCTTCTTGAGCTATCAACACACAACACTTCATAAAGAGACCGGCGGTGATGATCTACTCGCAACGTTTATCAGTACATCCTTTGTAACTTCAATCGCCAGCTTTGAGGATGCACCAGTAAGTCTTGGAGGAATCAAAATCCAAGGAGTGTGGGATAAATGGGGCGATATTGCTAAAAAAGTCTTTGCAAATTACAAATCTCAGGCCGCAGAGGTTGTGTTGGGCGTCGCCTTCTCATCAAGAATAATCGGAAATCCAGTAAAACTTTTCGGAGGTATCGCCCAAGGCGTTCAAGACCTAGTTGAAAAACCCATAGAAGGGTTTTCAGAAGGTCCTTTAGCAGGAGGAACAGGGCTGCTGAAAGGAGTTGAATCACTAGCGACGAAAACGCTGGGCGGAACCTTTGGAGTTGTTCAAAATATTACGGGGTCTCTTGCTGATGGAATCTCTCGGCTCGCTGTGGTAATTTTCTTATTCTTTGTTAAAGGAGCCTAAAACGGCTGGTTCTCATTGAATCTAGGATAAGCAATATGAAATCTCACGAGACAAAACGAAAGCAAAGAAGAATTCGAATGTTCTTACAGGTCTAGCTCAAGGTGTTGTTACTTTAGGCAAGAGTACTGTTAGTGGCGTTACAGGTAAACAAAAGAGCGTCTTGAATGAGTTAACTTAGAATTATTATTATCTCTCTCTCCTAGGTGTGGTAACTAAGCCCGTTGAAGGAGCCAAAAAGGGCGGATTTTTAGGGTTTTTAAAAGGAACTGGGAAAGGAATCGTCGGGTTAGTAGTGAAACCAGTCAGTGGGTCATTGGATGCTGTTTCGAAGGTGTCTGAAGGGGTTTCAAATACGATTGATTCCAAAAAAGATAAAATTAAATCCGTGAGGTTCAGAGAAATCAGGACATTGTACGGCAAAAGCAAACTCATCAAAGAGTATTCTGAAGAAGACGCTCTTGGTTATCAAATTATTTGTGCCTATCGAGGTGGAAAATACGCAGAAGGCCTCGTTTGGATGGATTCCTTCGTTTGGGAGATCACAAAAGACTCAAGGAAAGAAATCATCAGCACATTCCAGAAAAAAGAAGGCTTTTATATGCTGGTGTTGGGGATTTCCCGAGTGTTCCTGCTTAACCTCACCAAGAGAACGATATTATGGAAAGTGATGTCAGACAATATTGAAGCTCCGGCGGAGATACCAGGAGGTATTTTCCTCAAACTAAGAACTAAAGATTCTAAACTCAAGGTAAAAACTACAGAGAGATTGCATATGCTAATATTGTTATAAAAAAATCCTAGACGACTACTGTCCCTATCGAATTGGATGGCAAAGATCTAAAAGCAAAGGTCCTTTTGAGATTGAGTGAACTCATCATTCATATCAGGGAGAAGCAAGATTTTGATAATATGAACCTATCGAAGTCGGTGATAGCGTCGTCTAGAGAATCACTGAGTTTTATTAAAATGTGATTTTTTCATAAAAATTATTTACCTTCTTAATATATTTCGTAGACATTAGTCGCTCAATGCGTATCTAGTTATGATAAAATTATAGTAACAGATCTGTTTCCATTAACACCATGGTATTTAAAGAATTCAATATTATCTGTTTCATAATGTAACTAATGTAAGCATATCTGAAAGCCCTTCTCTTTTTCTTCTTTAAAAAAAAAAATGGAGAATTCTGTGCTTGGTGAGGAAAGTATATAAAAGTAAGTTTTTGAGAAAAATAACAAGAGAAAGGCAATATGCATACAAACCTAAGCTTGAAATGATATGAAAGTAAAATATTTCAGCAGTTTGATCTTACTTTTCAAATCTGTTTTAACGATGAATGAGAAAAAATTCACCAGAACATTTTATCTGAATTTCCAGACTTCACCAAGTTTACTGCTAATTGTTTGTCACATGATAAGGTTCTACTTCATCTGGTCAAGTTTTATCGCTTTTTTCTTGTTAATATATTTTTTGGACTTCAAAATGATTCGATTCTCACTTGATTCTCTCGATCGACTGATTTTTTGAATTTTCACAAAAACCACAATTATCAATGTTTTGACAAGCTACATCGGAAGTAATCTTCTTCTTCTGACAATATGTTCTTCCATTGTTTTAGTCATTGAGCTCTATGCCATATACTATTTAGCACAATATATGAATTAAAGAGTTTAACTGAAAATCGTCAATTCAGAGAAAACTTATTAAACATGCAAATGGAAAGTGATGTTAATTTTACTGGGATAGTAAAACAGGAGGACCACCGTGCTGTTTCTGCCGACGTTTCTTTTGATCATCAACCAAAACCCAACAACAGAAAACGCAAATTCCGAAGCAAGACGCGATTAAAGAAGCAATCTGCGGAAGAACTCCCAAAGTTGAAGCTTCATCACAGACCTCATCCAAAACAAAACAGCTCTAAGCCTTTGAATCACGAGTCTCCAACAAGAATGAAAGAATCACAAGCGCTGAATAATTTAAAACTTTTGAGCATGCAACTTGAATCTTCTCCTAGACGCACGCCTGTGAATGAGTTCGAAAGCATATTTTCAGATGAATTCAGAAACCTTCGAGCAGACTCTAAAAAGAAAGAGTTTCGAGACGCGATACGGAAAGAGTTAAGCAGCATCATACCTTCTCAAAATCAGGTTTTAAGGACAAGTAGACAAAAAACCCTTGTAACTGAGACAAACCCTCTTACGGAACTATCTGGTAACAATGAAGAGGAAATATTTCAGAGAAAAAGCTCAAGGAGAGGCCATTCATCATCGAATTATTACGACTTCCCACCAAAAAGTAAACCAGGTGATACTGTCAATGGTCCTCAATTATTTCCTATAAACTCAAGTCGCACAAATCCCCGTGTTAATAGGCAGTCAGTATTGAAAGAGCATAGTGAGAATCTGCAGAATTTCTCCTTTAGCGCTCATAATTCACTGCTTGAAGATCCTAGAAAGATGTTTACACCCTCAGCAGATATTACAATGAATAGCAACAACATATCAGCCTTTAATATATTATCTCACGACTCACCCAAAGCTCAGCAACAGGGTCAACGAATGCCAAAGTTTAATTTAAAAATCCCTAGTTCTGATCTAGCGACGCCCATGTCTCATTCACATCAGGAGCTTGAAGCGAATGAAACTTTCAAAGAACCCTCGAGTTTATCATCGAGAAACATGGGACTGCAAAATAGATGTCATAGGATGCAGAGTAAACAACAACCTCGATTAGAGGAATCATGGGAGCAGCATTATATGGTTCCGGATTTGAAATCTGAAGATGTCTCACTTAATCAATTATCAACGGAAATGCCAACAAAGGAAAATAGCTCTGTCGATTGTCGAGCAGTGATGAAGAAATCACCTTCGAGCAGGGAGACAAGTAGTGAGCAGAAACGCTTTCGTAATGGACTCTTTGAACCTTTCTATCAGAGAGTGCACACGAAATTACAAAAGATGAACGCGAAAGATACGGTAGCGTTTCAGAAACCGCCAATTCCACAAAAATCGGGGCCTATTTGCATTCAACCTGACTCTCTATGTGTTCATGGATCTCAGTCCCTCAATTGGTATAATCTACCTGAGAAATCAATTAATTCCAGAAGAAGTAGTTCTATTAAAACACCCAAACTAGAAGAATTTTCACAACAGTAACCGTTAGATCCTAAATCGATCTAAACACCCTTTATCTACTTTGTTACAGGCAAAATACGTTCAGAAATAAAGAGAATGTCCTTCCTAAAAGTTTGACAGATATTAACAGATACGAAGAGCCTAAATCCTTAAGAAATCTCAATACTGAAGGAATCAGTCAGAGTACCCAAGTCGAGGTAAAATTTTCATTGTTTCTCTTTATCATGATGCCTATTATAACATAAGAATTCCTATCTCCAAATGCTGAGCAAACAGTGTTCTGTGGTCAAAGAAGAGGAAGAATCAATACATTCTCCAATTAAAATAACAGACCAAAATATAGTCAGCCAAATTGAAGGAAAAACTCCAGAACTTTCAATGAAGAAGGCAATAACTCCACATCCCCTTCCTCCACTGTTTCTTCCTCAGTTGCTAGGTAAAGATGGATTCACAAACAATTTTGTAAATATTCATGTACAGGAAAGACAGCAGTGAAGAGAGGAAGAGATAAGGACTCTCGAGCGAAGTCAGAGAAGAGAAAAACTAGGAAGCACGAAGAACCGCAAGGTGATTTTAGAATGACCATTTAAATTTCATTGGTATGATAACATCGGAAGAGTCGCTTGAGTCTTTTAAGAAGAACTTAACGCCTATTGTGTTTGCTAAGAATGTTGGAAAGATGCCAATAAAGCCACCGAAGAAACTCTATATTTAAACGAATTTTTAGTAGGAGACTGTAGTAATCTAACAGTCTCAAGATTTTTTTCGCAAGTCATAACTTTTCATATAACACATTGGTATTTTCTGCTAAGTTATCATTTTCATGGAAAATTATCTTTAATATCTATACGCAGAACACACTTTCCTCGTGCATGAGTCGTTTGACTCTAGGTCCTGTTGAATTGACATAAAAAATTACAAGGAAATTAATAAAGAGCAAATTATGAAACGATAACTTGTTTTCTGATGCAACGGTCCTTAATGGTCTATTCCTCTTTCTTCAAGGTTATAAGCTCAACGGAAGAGATGCTCTGTTTTTCAAGGATAACGCAATAAATAGAAAGCGCAATTTCATTTGGACCATCAAAGGTTCAAAGGCTGTGTCTTTCACCATAGTTCAGTCAGTCCAAAATTCGAAAAATCTCTGTTACAGTGTCATAAAATAGAAAAAAGTAAATGATTTTGATGAACATAAAATCTGGAATAGTTTTCAGAGAAAATACAAACGAAAGACAAATAGTCAAATGATTTCTATTATTCCATTATAGAAATCAACAGCTTGAAGTGATATTGCTGGCTTTGATTTATCTGTATAGGAAATAATATCAAGCCTTTTTATAAGTTTTTTCCGAGATGTGCTTCTATTTTCTTAATCTTGGAAATAACAAGAATTGATTAATTTTCAAAATTTTCCAGGGCTTAAAGCATCAGAAAACTATTTATCGAGTTCCAGTGTCTGGGACTTTTTCCTTTCGAAGAAACACTGAGATAATTTCAAAAGTTCTATATACCTGCAATTAAAATTAGAAGAAAAGAAAGTTATTACTATCACCTATCTTTTTAAAGTAACGCAACATGAATTAATAAATAGATATTCGTGTAGAAGATCAATTATTGGCAACTTGGAGTTTTTTTCTCTTCTATTTATGTTAATTACCACCCATTCATCTCAATATCTACCACATATTCAATTAGAGCATCCATAAAATTTATCTGAAAACTTTTAATGAAATGGGAGCTTACTTTTCAGATAGAAAATATGACCTTTGATATCAACACTGTTTCAACAATCTCCAAAAAGGTTATCTATTTCCGTGACCACATTCAACAGCTCCTCAATAACGAATTTCTCCCAGTTTTAGCTCAGCAAAAGTAATATCGATACAGTTTATGCTAATTGTAAAATACGGCATAAGAATTCTACATCTCTTCCTGCACTAGAGCTAACGAACGTGAATAACTTTACTTAAGATTGAAATTGTTATATTATTAATTTTAAACATATGCATCGCAATGACCCTCTAGCATTACTTGGACTTCTTACGAAGTCGCTCTTGACGTAGAAGTTAGTATAGAAGCTATTTTCGAACTATATATCAACGAATAATCAGTACATCATATTATATAAAAATATTGCGATTAATCTGTTTCGGGTCTGGATTAAATTCCAACGGCTTTAAAGCTAATACATCAAACAAAAGCGGGTAATAACGCACGGTAAAACGAACCAAAAATACATGATAAAGCAAAATTCTCACTCACCCACCCAAATGGGATAACTTGAGGATTCTCCAGAGGATCTTTCCGAAAATGTAATCCCATCCACCCAACACATATTTGTAAACTGGGTTGGACTTTATAGGACTATCGATTTCGATAATATTAATTTTAGCAATTTATGATAGTAAGAGAGGTTCTTTTTTCAGTACAGCTTGATTTCGAGTAAGAAAAAACTGTTTCCTTCAACATCTCTTTGCAGACAATTGGTTTCATGTCCTTGATTAGCTCTTTTTTCCTGAATTACCTCTAAATCCTAAAAGTCTAACACGATTAAAAAGTTATCAGCCATTTTACACCGCGACCTCCTTAAGCTTATCTTGAAGCGGCAGTTTTTAGAGATTATCCAATAAAGAAAGGAATACGCGCGAAGTTACGATCGAGAGAATTCCAATATCCTTTCTTTTTACTCACACAAAACACGTAACAAAAATTAAAGACAATATGTTGATTTTCCCATTAGTCAGTTAGGATTGACCCTACTCCAACCGCTGAGTTGACTAGAATGAGCGTTGGAAACGAAGCCTTCGCGGCTTCTACAAAGATATTCAAAAATTAAGATTGATGATAGGTTTTCGGATCAATTAAGAAACGGATAAATCCTTGAAACCCCTTAAATTTGCTTTATAACTCCTACAAAATTGGAGGCCTGTTATAATCAAATTAATATCGAGATGAATTTTGTCAGCTTTCTCCAAGAGGATTCCACCTCCACTTGTACCAAAGCCTTGATCACCGCTCAAGTCGATCAATGCGCTTATGTCAAGACAGCTTGCGCTGAGGAATCTGAGTATTTAGATTTCCTCGCATTCTACTATTGTAGCATCGATCAAAACGTTCCTTTGATCATTCTTATTTGTGCTGTCTTCGTCGTTGTTGCCTTCCAATTTTTGGGAACAACCGCCGATAATTTCCTTTCGGAATCTCTTGAAGTTGTTGCCGCCAAACTTAAAATTTCTGATGCTGTTGCAGCTGTCACTTTCCTTGCTCTTGCCAATGGTGCGGCCGATGTCATTACAGGTATTGTCGCAGGAGGTAAAGGAAGTAGTGGTGTCTACATTGCTATGGGAGGTCTGTTTGGAGCAGCCCTCTTCACAGTCACTGTTGTCTTCGCTAGATGCATTCAAGGAGATTATGACTCCAAAAAGAAAGATATGAAGGAAGGACAAGTATATGAAGGTTTCAACGTCGAGCCAAAGGTCTTCGTTAGAGACGTCTCTTTCATCCTCATGGCCGGCGTCTATTTCTACATTATCGCATCCGTTACCACATTCACTTTCCTTCTCGTTTGCGTCTATTTGGTCATTTACGTCCTTTACTTCATAGTTGTTTTCTACCAGATTTCACAAGATAACAAGCGAGAAAAAGAAGCCAGAGAGAAAAAAGATTATGGTGCGCTTGGAGATGAATCTGAAAGACAACCTATTGTCCCAACTGAGAAGGCGAAGTCCCATCACGATCTTGAAGTATTGCACATTAAGGACCCCGATGCGAAGAGCGCCATTGATAAAATCAAAAGAGCTGTTGATGAGAGACTCCAAAAGGAGGACCCTGAAGGATACAAACTCAGAAAGGCTGCAAGGAAACCAACTGTTGCTCATGCCTTATGGCAATATGTCTACCTCAACACTTACTACAGTCAGAAGCTTCAAGCCAAGAGAGCCATTAGAAGAGCTCGTGCCCACAAGGGTACTATTGAAGAAGAGCCACTTGGTGAAGAAGGAAGAGTTGGATCCGAACAAAGCGAAGACGAATATGGTGACAACCTTTGGGGAAGATTCATGTTCAGATACGATCAAGTCCTCCTCTTCATCCGTCAGTTGACCATTCCTCAATTCAATGAGAAAGAGTACAGCCATTGGATGGCTCTTGCTCCACCAATTTTCGGTACCTTCTTCTTGTGCTGGACCTTTGGAATCATCCCTCCAGGGAAAACTTGGGTCTGGTGGATTGTCCTTGGTATTGCAGGAGGACTCGAGCTTCTCCACATCATCTTCTTCAGAGTCAATTTCGCTAAGAGGTTCGGAGCCATTCAAGGTTTAGTTGCCTTCCTCGTCTCTGCCATGTGGATTGATTTGGTTGCCACTTGCTTCATGGATATGCTTGCTCTTATCACAGTCATCAGTGGACTTCCTCTTACTTACCTTTCTTTGACTATGCTCGCTTGGGGTAACTCTATGGATGATTACTTCATTGACTACGTCGTCTCCAAGAAGGGCAAAGGACCAATGGCCGTTACTGGTGTCTTCGCAGGACAGTTCTTCAATCTTTTGCTTGGTTTCGGTGGTGGCATGTTCAGATTGACCCTCCAGAGCTCCATTGATTTCAACTTCTACACTGGTGGATCTGATAACGTCTTGAACATCTTCCTCCTTGTCAGTTTCATCTTTGTTCTGATCTTGACTTTGGTTGTTGCTTGGTCAAACAAATTCAAACTTGGCAAAAACATGATGTATTTCTTGATGGCCTACTACGTGATCTTCTTGATCGTTGCCACAATCATTGTTGCTCTCTAAATCATCTAGATATTCATTTCTAACGGAGTGTCCAAGATTCATAATATATATATTGATATACATTTTACATTTTAGGATTTTTCCCTTCTTGGAAAGGAAGGTTTTTTCCTATTGGACACGGTTGCTGCGTTTATGAACTCATTTATAGGTGCTACATTTATATGAGGAAAAAAAATTTTTACGAAGCGTATTTAGAACTTTGAAAACCTCAAATAATTGTGTAGAAGGGTCATCCGCGGATGTTTTAGTTAGAGAGAGTAAAAACGAAGACTTTCCTTGGTCTAACAGACGATATAGCAATCACAAAATTCTCTCTCCTCGTATGGAAGAACCGAGCCGATCTTGTTGGATTTTCTTCTTGATACTTGATCTTTCTGATTTGAATTTTCACTCCCATGAAAAAATCGATTGTAATGCTAAGCTCAAAATTGCTCAATATTTCAACAACATTGTCTGATCTCCAAACATGGTCACCTGGTAATGAAAAGCAAGGCGTTCCAATTAAACTATGATTGGGCCCTTCTAGTTCTTGTGCTTCCAATGGATTATTTTTTGATAATGAGAACAAAAAAGTCTTGCTCTCTAAAAATTGTATGATTCTATCCCGAGCAAAATCATGAAAGAGATAAGATTTCCTTACTTCAATAACCTTTACTCTACTCATCAATTGATTCGTATGAGGGTCATGAATCTCTAAAAATTCATCTTCGAAGTCACCACCATCCGAGCTCAGAGATCCGTAATGAATAATGATCCATTCCTGTTTTGGATAGAATTTTGCGCTAAAAATCCATTCATTTAGCCTTTGTCGAGTCCAAACAAAGCATTTTTTTGTGATATTGTAAAAATGTATTCTTTCAACGCTGCAATAAAGTAACAGCTTTTCCTGATGCGAAGAGATCAGTTCGTATGTTTTATTGTCTCCTCCTTCCCATTTTAGGCAAGGTATTATCTGCTGTACATGAAATGTTTTAGTGTCCACTTCAAAATAGATTTGGCTGCCTCCTGATTCAAAGAAACCATATAGAAGACCAAACTCAGGGCTATATGAGACTGAGCTGATTTCTCTGAGATCAACTTGTTTCAAAGGTTTTAAGGTGTTTAGATTGAATAAAATGAGTCTTCCGGATGAAAGCACAGCATGAATTTGAAATATTCCAGTTGGGAGGAAGGCTCGGATCGCGAACCTTGGATGAACGTCGAGAAGGGCGCTGACATCTTTAATTCGTCTGAGAGTCACTGGTTTTTCATCCGTGACTTCCACTTTCTGGGCAGGAGTTGTTTGCTTAGCCCCCATTGAAATTGAAGGAGAGTTAATTTTATTTAGTGTTATCAAAATTGTAAAATAAGCAGCCTATAGTCGCCACAAATCACACAACCAACTAAGGTATCGTCTTGTATTATGTTGCATCGATAATCGTGTTAATGAAAAACAATGTTTCATGAATACAACTCAAATTTTGATCTTCTCAATATTAAATTAAATAACCTCTGAAGTGCGCTTCTAAGGATAGCACCGCCAAAATACTGTTTAGGAGCGGATATCAAATAATTGTACTCTCAAGATCTAATATAAGCTGGAGGACCTTGCCACAGTATTGTAACCTGTCCTAAAAATTCTAAGGTCCAAAGATTATCCACTGATAGTTACATCAAGTGAGGATAGCAGATTGGTGTTTGAATTCGAATTAGTGAAGATCCAGCTACCTCCGAGAATTTTATGGTCAGCAATCTGATCTCAATCAAATTATTTTCAGTGAGCTGAATTGGACTCAGTTTCTAATTTTTATGACCTGCATCCTCCTCCGATTATCAGATTGGCAATAGGGTAAAAAGTGCATGCCATTGGTAAAAATCATAGAAATACCTATGAGAAAAAGCTATCTGAAAATATTCTGCATTATATGTTCAGCGTATTCAGAGATGGAAGTTGTTTCATTCGACAATAAAAGCCTCCATGGACGTTGCAAGGTTGAGTAACATAGAAGATAAGGCTGTTGCATGCTGAAATTGAGAGTAAATATCTGCATATTGAAAGTAATAATCAATATTCCCTGTCTTTATTTGCCACAGAACAAGCAAATGAACAACTTGATTTTCAAAATATCTTTTTGCTCATATCTTTCAATGCATCGAGTCAATTGTGAACAAGGAACAAAGATTTGCAAAATATTCAACAAATATACGTCTACCTTTCAAAATGATTCAATGAAACAGAAATATGAAAGCGATTTTTTCCACAAATTACTTTATTCGAAACATTGCTGTCTTACAGAGGCTGGAGTCACATCCTGCTGATTTAAAATTTACATTATTCCATCCTTTCGCTCTGTCTTAGAAGAACAAGAGTGTTGAGAGGGGTCAAAAGGTCGCCCAAATTTTTCAGCTACTGACATTCATCTCTAGCATTCTTGATCAAAATTCACGAAAAGAAAATTTTTCGTTACTGATCTGAATCATTTCAGTCTACTGACGTAATTTGAGTGTATAAAAGGACGATAGCGACTTTACGGTATAATCAAATTATCGAGAATATCCAAAAATGACAAGTATTTCAAGTTCATTGAAATCGTTTTTCAACTTCAATAACACAGAGTCTCTCAAAGGTGGCTCGGAGATGAAACCAAACCAACAACCAGAGGTTGCTGAGTCACAGAGACAAAAGTTAACGAAAGACCTTCTGCTTAATAGTGTGAAGCAAGGTGGCCTGAGACTTCAGAGGAAGCAAAGTGATAAGTACGATGAATATTACGAGCTTGCTTCGCTACAAATGTTTTATTAAAACGTTCGCGGAGAAGCACGGATACAAATTAAAACAAAAGCAAAAGTTCAAATCGTCCTCTAAATTCTAATTGATGATATTTGCACATTAGAATTTTGAGGAAACCTACCTATAGAAGGTTAATAACTCAACTAATTAAAATTTACTTCCATACTTCATTCATATTTCCAATATGATCATAATTCATATTTCGCCTGGATTTCTTTCAATTCAAGGCATAGATACCTTTGAGAATTTTACACTCAAAAGTTATCTTTAGGACACTCCTACTAATGACCCTCTAAACAAAAACAATCAAATTTTTTTCGGAATGAGAAAGCAAGAAATATTGAAAATATTACAGATTCAAGACCTTATCATTTTTAATTTGAGTAAGAGTGCCTGGAAAAATGCTAAGTTTATTTAATTCCGATGGTGAGTTTAGCAGATTGACATTTAAACGTTGTGAGTGGAATTTCTTTTTGAAAAAGTGCAAATTTGGCTGTAACCATACTCGTTTATCTTACTGCCAACGAAGCACATGGATTATGAGAATTTATTTTCAAAGACCGCTCGCCATAGTGGCAAGCATTATCAGCTCCTTTTCACCAAGACTTCTTCAGGAAATTACAATTTTATCTCTTTGAGGCATCATTTGTTTATTAATGTAGAAAATCTACTGCTTGATAGAGTTGTGATGGTGATATAGGCAGTGCTTCTTCGCTCAAGAGGCATTTCTTGATGAGGCTAAGACAATATTGAAGAGCTTAGAGAGAGAATTAAACTCTTTTTTAGACTCAATCTGATACATTTGTTATAACAATTTCATGAGTTAATATATATACTCAAGCACCGAGGTTTCCTCATTCGATCAGATTAGAAATCAACATAATAATTGATCCAAATAAAATGATAACAGTAGAAACAAATAATTGCCTGAGAAAAGACTCGGTCCTAAACTCAGCTTATATTCCAGTAAGCACTCTACTCTCGAAAATGGCTGCTA
>ENA-UOUE01000787-UOUE01000787.1-compost-metagenome-genome-assembly--contig:-NODE-787-length-23853-cov-12.157428_pt1 | contig 23853 bp, 11 predicted proteins | sample MGYA00238146_ERZ747223 | MGnify/ENA primary metagenome ERZ747223 (study PRJEB28781, sample SAMN06268865) | compost metagenome | isolation source: single cell | place: USA: California, Emeryville, Joint...
TTTTACTAGGCGTTAATTCGAGCGATTTGAAAAATCACAACTCTATTTAATCCAATAAAACTCTAAGTTTTATTCATATGAGGCCTCGTCCAGGAGAGACAAAATAGTGAACTAAAAGAGAACAGATTGAGAGTACTTAACACTTTCTTCATTTAATGTCATTTTCATAGCCTTCATTTTGCTATTATCTAACTGTTATTCATCAAAATTTGAGAGATATTATCGGATAAGGATATTACCTCCTTTTTTTTCCTTCTTCTTCTAAACTCACTTTGTGCAAGAGTAAACTTAAGAATTTACCTAACTCATGTGATTATCTTATCACTACCGATAAAAAGAATGCTCTTTTGGAAGCTTTCTGATTTGAGTATTGCCTTTTGGCAATTTTCTGTTTTGCATGGAGATGAATCAACCTTATTTATGAGTTTTTTTGATTGTAGGAGTAGATATTCAAATGTGAAAGGTCTTCAGTATTAGATAAAGAATTTATGAGTTACTCTCTAACTCTGCTGGTAGTGTCGTTGATAATTTTTTTTTAGCGGTTTCTCGAATTTAATTAGAAAAGTGCGAGTCGTTTTTTGAAAACTGTTTGAGAGTGAGATAACTCCAAACTCTCAGAAACCACGACAAGTGTTTTAACTGTCATTAATCCCTCTCTTAAAGTCGTAAGGGAAAGGATCAGCCATTACTTTGGCGTTTTGTTCCAACTTTTGCCCTACTTGGCCCGAGTTGAAATCAATAATAAAGGTTCTCAGCAAGCCGTCATAATTTATAGAAACTTTGAAGATATTTAGCGTGTGATACACCGCTCTGCGACCATTGTTTGCAAGAATCCCCTTTGAAAATAATCCCTGTGTCATTTCGCTAACTGATCGCTAAACATGAGGAATTTTTCATAGAAAGGCATTGAACCCGGAAAAGAGTGGAATTGTTTTGAGAAACGAACCAAACCAGACAACCCACTCACTCAGAATTCTCAAAATTGGCACCCATTTTATCTACCATCCAATATTGAGTAGGTGAAATTTGTAAATATTGTTAATGGAATGTTGAGAGAACGTATCATGTTAGAAATAGATAAAAGAATATGGAGGTAATTTTTCTGGGTGGTGTTTCAAAGAGCCTCCTTATCAAATACGCGTTTTGAATGGCCTATTTTTCACAAATTATAGCCACTTCAAGTCTATAATCTACCATTACTGCAATTACGAGCGATAAATTGTAGAATTAAGGTTATCATGCAAGATGCAGATATTTGAATGGATAGAACAAGCTGCCTTTGGGAATATTTGTCTTGCTTTTTGGCATTTCCTCTATGGTGAGGCTTATCATTGTGAGCATGTTAATGATGATAATTGAATTCTCCACTCTATTGCTAATTTTTCATCCGGAAGGATATTTCATCCTCCAGGCTAACCAAAAAGCTGCTGCCCTCAAAATCATTCCAGCGCTCTTTTCATAATGAAATTTGACAAGGTGAGGAAAATCAATCTGAGATGAAAAATTTTGAACTTAACGAGAAAAGAATTATATCGTTGCTGTAGAGATGTTTTCTCATTATGAAAGCTCACCATTGAAGCTCAATGTGCTGGGTGCTGTTAATCTAATAAATATGAGTTTAGAATTTATTAAATGGGAGCTCCGGGCTCTGTACGAGTGGAATGTTATGTAAATTCAATAGTTTTTTCAAACTCAATTATTCATGGTTACAGAACACCATTTCTCTCATTATCCGTGAAAATGGTAGAAATTACATATCATACATGCTGAAAAATTAAATTACCGATCAAATACTGCAGCAAGACACTGGTTGAAACAAAAAATTTAGCTCTTATTCCGTTTCTCACAGCATACGTGTAATTCAAGCAATTGGAGGCTTATCTTAAAAGTTTAAGAAATAAATCATACAAATTCATGAGAATTGATAATATAAAATGCGAAATAATCAACTTTGCTAAAAAAAACAAAAAAAGCATAGATTGAGATTGAAGATCGCAACAGACCAAAAGTTTCTCAATAATTATATAACCTTGATAGATTGAAAACTAAACAATATTTGTTTTGATTCTAATCGCCGGGTCGCCAATTTTCCTTGATGCTGTTACCGAAATTTTCGCAGTATTGGTGTCATTTGGCGCTTCTATAATTGAATATCACAATATAGCACCCCGAAAAAATTATTTTATTCTTACCTGCTTTCCCTTCTTGTTGCGTGAATACATTGAATTCAGTCTCGATGTTGATCACATCAACTTTCACTTCCTCGAGAGATTTTGCTTTGACTTTGGGAAATGTTTCGAATTGTTTCACTTGTTTCTTTGCCACTTCTTCATCTTCCTTTATTTCTTCTTCAAGTTCCAAACCGGTGATCTCTTTTTTGACAGCAATCAGCTGAGAACTTTGAATATTCGGGTTTATAATTTCAGCATTTTTATGTTCTTCAACAAGCCCCTCTGGCTCAATGTCGTTTCGAGCAGGACGTAAGTTTAATTCAGCTATAAATGCCTCGAAATCGTTTCTACGCAGGCTTCTCTTGCAATTCAGACAGGTCTAACAGTATCGATTAGTATCTTTCTCTTCATTATCGTTATTACTTGACTTCGATCAAGCCATCCTTGGAAACATTCATGATGAAAGATATGCTTACATAGTATTATCTGTCTGACTGAAGTATACAGCTGGTATTTATCTAAACAAATGCTGCATCTGTTTCATCACGTGAAGGGCTCTCAGACATTTCTTTTCAAATGATTTTTTACTCCGATTCGAATTTCTCTTTGCACTCTTCGAACTTCATCTGTGGGATATATTTATTCATCTCTTGCTCTGTGAGTTTCTCTGCCTATGTATATCTATTAGGTAATTATTTTAGTTTCTTGAGGCTGACCTGAAATAAATTGGCTTCAAATGTATTTTGTGCGGCTCTTTCTCGCCCTAACAATTCAATCAGCTTATCTCGGTTAATATTTGTTTTACATTGCTTAATATATCGGACGAAGAATGTGACCGCTAAAGCCAGACAAAACCCTCCAACCATCGTTGGAATAACAATTGGAATCACATTTATGGCTTGTGGAAATGAGAGTAGCGTGAGGTTGAATAATCTTACGTGGTCCTGAGGCTTTTAGTATGACGATGCTTGCAAATGCATCATGATTGGTAATACCTGGTGGAAATGTCAGATGGATTAGCAAATTTCGTGGTACATAGAATGAATGAATAAGTGGTGTTCCATTTTTCCTGAGTTATTTGCATATTTTGTCGGTTTACATTATTGAAAGCGCAATAGTAATCGTTGTAATATCCATTGGGAGGAAATACAGTTGAGTAATTATATCCATAATTCATATATATCGTGAGATTGCCCGTCTTTATAAAATGAGAATTGTAAATCGTTATCTAAATTTCATTGTTGCCATGATAATTAATTCCATGAACGAATTACTCTTAGTTGTGAGGTAGAGGTATTTCGCAACTCCTGGGCTAACAGTTACCGTAGCATCCGCACCAACAGTCAATTTCGTCCCCTCTGTATATTCAGGCTCAGCTAAAAAGAATTTTGGGTAAGTATACCAAGGCTACAGTCCTCGTCTATATAACCTGGTGTGCAATTGCATTTTCCTAAATGAAAAATGAAAGAGATTCAGACTTAGCACAAATATTAGATATTTTAACCAGAAGTCCTGCAGTTCCCATTCCCAGATCACGAATTTGGGCAAGCCAGATGATCTACATGACGAAACGCGTTAGAAACGAAGAAGTTCAGTTGATATACTTACTGTAGGAGTTAAAGTTTAGGGTATATTCAAACGAACTGTTAAATGAGTCCACTTGAAATATTGCAAAATATCTTCAAAAAAAAGTGAGAAATTTTCAGAAATGATCAATGATTCTTGCATGAGGTCTCCGCTTTTGTTTTTTAATGAGCGAATCGAGAGATAATAATACTTTTTCTTTTGACAATATCCTGAGCAGAAGGGAAAGGATTCGTTATTTCTGCAATAAATAAGCTGATTACCATTTTTATCGTATCCATTGCATTTCAAATCCAGCGAATAATAAGCTTGATACTTAAGAGAAGGGAGAGCTCCAAATTCATAAGCGATCAAAGGCCGAATGTTTGAATTTGTACCAAAACTAGAGATTTTGACTTCGAAGAAAAGATTAGCGGAGTTTTGATCGATCTGGAAGCTGTAGTATGTGACACAAGTATCCTGAATGATATTCGTCGTGAAAGGAGAGCTGAGCTTGACAGGCGAAGGGCTCGAAGACTGAGATTGATAGACATTGCAGTAAGAAACACTCAAAGCTTGATAGTCTGGAGCTGGAACTTCAGCATATAGAACCGTATTCGACCGCACTCTTGTAAAAAGAGAAAATAGAAGACAGAGCAAGACTGCAATGGAAAAATAATAATTCGTGGAAGTAACTAGCATATACGAGGGTTAAATTTTTATTTACGATTTGTCGTTTGGTAATGAGTCTGAGTAGAAAAGGATTCTTATCGGAGTTCCTTTTCGAACAGCCAAGTAAAAGCGCGCATCCCAAGGAATATCAAACTTCATAGTTAATTGCTCATTATTTAAGCGAGTGGTATATTAATACAGCATTTGAATAAATAATGGACTCAGTAGACTTTCATATTCCACTAGATTAATACCATGGAGACATTTTCTCAATGCCCCTGATTCCAAAATGATGGACAACAATCCAATTAAGCACGCCTTTGTAGATATTGTGTGCGATAAAAACTTGTTTAACCATTTTATCTATTTTGCGAATTTCATGTTTATCTTCCAATATCTCAAATTTTTTTTCTGAAAAATGCATGGCTTGATGTTTGCTATTGAAAGCTCTCGCTTGTTAAGACAGTACTTATATACCTTTGATTTGCATGTAAGACTTCTTGACCGAAACCTACCCTGAATATTGCTATCGTCTCTTGAAATACTTTAACCTTTCTTTTCGCTGGTTCAATTATGGATGAGACTCCTGTATAGTTTAAGCGCCATAATTCTCTTATTTCTCTCCTTTCAGATAGTTACAGAACTTTGAATTTTAAGAATCTTATTTTTATTGTAATAAATAAGTCGTATGATTTTTGTATCTGCCCACGGGATAGGTCATGAATCTGACGAGATCGAAGAGTCAAATAGAAATATTTCGCAGAGAATCAACGACATTGGTCTGGCAAAGCACGTGCAATGTTTTTGCTTGTCACCAATTCATATTTTCGAAATATAATACCAAAAATGCAATCTTTTAATGATACCAAAACGATTCCTATCAGCAGAAAGCTTCACGACTTCATACCATAATTATCGATAGATTCAATAAAACTTTTAGTGTCGCTTAGTAGCGCCCATGAATGCATACTCAATTCAGCTGTACAACGCAGGCTTGAAATCTTGCCTTAGACAGAATTAATCTTATCACAGATCCAACTACTCTCAAGACTGTTGCTTTGCTCTGTATAGGCCTTCTTTCTGTTCTTATCCAATAACTTTCTTTCGAAAAGTCTTGGATTCAAGTTGCAGAACTCCCAATACAGCTTGTTTCTTTCAGTATTTTAAAAGCAAAAAGAAAATCTACATCCTAATCAGCAATGCTAAGTGAATTTCCAAGATGGGTGTAATTAGGATCCTTGGTGTGTGCTCTGAGTTATTCTCTGATGACAAAGTAGGGTTTTTTTATCGAACAAAATCGGTAGCAAGTTCCAGAAGAAATCGATGGCACGCATCTTCCTTTTTGCTCATTGATCTCTACATACAGCCATGCAAAACCTACAGAAAGAGAAACATCCTGGGTATTAGAGCTAGAACTCACGATATTTAGGATTTGCCATCCGTCCAAACAAAAATTGTGGCATTCGGCTCAAGAAAAGCAGAGTGCCATCTCGTTAACTTCATAATTTAGCAAAGCCAATAGATTTACATAGTATCCGATAAGATCTAAACGAAAAATATTAAGAGAATAGGCAGTGCAGGTTTCTCTGAAGGATTCATTTCCCATACTATGATGCATATTAAGAACAACAAGTGAATAAGAAGTGAGAACAGCTTCTAGAAATTTCATTCTAAGAGCTTGTAATGCGATTTAGCTATGAGATCGTGGGTTTTCATTAGAAACCAACCTTTCTAAGCTTTTTGGGAATTATAAACTTGGTTTTTAGTTTTGAGTCGTTAATGAAAATAGAAGTTTTTGATTAGATGATGAACAATGTCTCAGATTAAAGAAGTTCAGAACAGAAATAACTTCATTAATTTTAAAGCCACCATTCAAATTCGAAAAATTAGAAGATTAAACCAAAATTAGCTACCTTTTTACTTGATGTTCTCAGACTTTAATTAAAGTAAATTTGAATCAATCATTTCTTGGAAACAGAAAATATATAAAACCAGTCAGGGCTCGAAGGTTCGATTTTAGGACAAGCAAAATAAAAATCAATGATAAAGGGAATTAACAGAGTAGATCTATCTGGTGAAGGGATTCTTTCAACGGATACCTAAAGGACAGTCAAAGTGTTAAGAGATATTACAAGCTGCTGAGAAGCGCATTGGCAACATCCAACATACATTCTCTCGAAATCGTACGATGGTATTTGAAAACCTCTCAGCAGCGTAGCTATACCTCTTATTGTTTAAGCTCCCTTCATAGGCACCCGATGGAAGAATGAAGGTCCCAAATTAAGTAAAGAGTCGCAGAGTGAAAATCATTTTACCATCAAGATCGAACATGATTATTAAACGATTAGTTATTATATTCATGAAGATATGGTGTCTGGGAAAGTTCTGGGCGTTCTAATCTCAACGAAGCAAGTGTCCTTGCTTAGTTTAGGCCTTACCTGATCGAAGAGATTTCATTAGTTTGTTACTTCGAATGGGCTGCCCTAAAAACGCGAATTATTCCAACTAATCCAGGCGTTTCTCAGGAATTGCAAGGCGTCTTGAGTGGCGTATTGAGATGCTTGACTTCCCAATGAAAGTTCTCATAAAACTAAACAAAATAAGAATATGAAATTGATGATATTTTCTCAAAAGAAAGAAAATACCTTGGTGTTCACCTCTAGACTAGGAATGAACCTAGCTAATTGCTTTGGTGAGTAGGGCGTCGTTGTAGCTATCAAACTACTATTTTAAGTCTTTCTGCTCATTTTGGAAAACAAAAAAGAGATTATAAAACTCAGCGATTCGGACTCTTAAATACTTGAGTTTATACATCGGAATTTTTGTTAACTATCAAAATAATAATTACTCCTGATTTCGTTCTTGTTCTTACAGAAATTTTACCAGTAAATCTAATTAAGGTAATTGTTCTAAAATTATGTTACATAAGTCGGTCAATGAAATGCCTCTATTGAGTCAATATTCAACCTTATCATTGTAACTCTGATTGTCAGTCGTTTTAAAGTCGTAACCTAAGCTGAAAATACTCAAAAGTGGTGAAATCATTTATTGATGGGCTATTATAGATGTGGTACTGTGTCTTAACCACAATGAGAATGAGAAATAAGTTAGGTACATAGCGATATCGCTCAGGAAAATCCGCTCTAGAACGATCCTTTGAGCTATTTTCTATTCAATAATATTTTGAAATAAGTTGGATGCTAAAATTTCAACTCTATGCAATCTCAAGCAAGTAGTTAAAAAAATTGTTAAAATAGAAGCTATCGGAACGAATTGTTCGATTAAATTTTTTCGAACATTTTTCATTCAAAAATCATTTATTCATGATAATTAAAATCAATTAGAACAAAAGAGCATAGTTAAACTTGAAGTTGGCCTCCTAACCTCGCAGGATGTTTAAAAGCTTCCATGCCACATGCGAGTTTCTGCTTATGTTGAAACCTGCGTGAGAGCCTGCTTTGTTTATCATTGGCCACTGAAAAATGAAGAAAATCCCTCATGAAAACGATGGGAGAATGAAATGAAGCAAAAATTGCAGAAAAACATCTAAGTGATAAATACGGAAGAGGTTCCTTGTATTTTGTAAGATTTCTGAGTGCTAAGTTACAAAGAATAGTGATAGTAGTTGTAATAACGACTTATTCTTATTAATAAATGAAAAAGCAGAGGAAATATTAACGAGTTCGCGTTGTTTCGATCCTCTGTAATCGTTCTGTAACCCGTTCTGTTTTGAACTCTGAAAAGCTGGTGGATGTAGTTTTGTTTTTTTTTATTTTGGTCGTGGTAAATGTTCAGGATAAGTCCTTTAAACTTGGAGGAGAATTTAAATGCGCAGGACGAGTTGCATTTTGACACCATTAGTGGCGATAGGATGCACTTAGTCAATCTGAAATCCATTGAGACTGACAGGTACAATTTATTTTCATTGAATTTTTCAATTGCAGGTCTTATTTATTTTGAAAAAGCTCTAATCTAATAAATTAATAAAACGATTATGATACAATTCTCGTATATTGCTGCTCTTCTGCTCATACTTACGCTTTGCAACGAAACTGCAGTACATTCATTGCAAATTCATTACCTCTAATCATTAATAGAATGCTAAGGTCTGGGATAACAACCCTTCCTACAGATTTAACTTTTCAGTTCAAAGAAATACCACAACTTCCTTTCAGCTCCAAGAGCCGCATCTCAGAGATGCATTTTCATGGACTCATTCCCTCAATGATAAGCACGGCAATCAGTTGCCAGACATTCCTTCCTTCTGTACATCCACCGGCGCATCATTGAGCTATTCGCAAGATTTCTGCCTTCAGGCTCCTCAATCACCGCAAAACTATTCTGCTATCACTTATTTCGCGACCAACCTGTCCAAATCATATCAAGTGACTTTTTTCCTCACTGATATCTCTCGCGAAAAGCTCCAGATCTTCACTCTTACCTCCAAAGCAGAAGGCAACGGATATCGCACCAGCCATAACGTCACTACCATGCCATATGTGAATAACGGAGATTTTACCCCAATCGTAGTCACTACTACTACCTCAGGCAATCAGGCAGTTTCAACTTCGAATCTTCACTCACATCACCTTTTCAACATCAACAACGAATTTCTTCTCTTGGAAATCAACTGCCAAGTCAAAATTTTCGCTTACACTGTAGGAGGAGGCCTAACGCAAACTACTTTCTACAATTTACGTACGCCAAATGCAAACGCGATAGTCTATGCTAGCAATCTACTCTTCGTCGCAAGCAATTATATTCTCGTTTATAATGTTTCTCAAGCCACAGCGGCGTCTATTCCATTGATTCAAAAGATTACATCAGAAACCTTCCCATCGAGACCATCAGCGATTAACATCATAAGCATGGATGTGGATCCCGCTCGGCAAATACTCTATGTGATGGATTCTGCACTCGGTATTTATGCTATAAATATCACTTCAGCGCCTGTTACCATTGAAAATATTGGGACCCTTCGAACGTCGCTGGAAACGCAACAAATGAAGAAACTCAAAGTTGGCATGGAAGGGATATTATTAGTTGAAACAAATCAAAACGGACAAACCGTCCTTTTTGAAATCGCCGCAGACAGCCAAAATATATTCAATGCAAGTTATAATGTGTTAAATTCTCATAAGGACCTGCCGAGTATCTTTCATCTAGAAACCTATAAAAACCTCGGTGTTTATACCTCACAAAACATTATCCAATCATTCAGACAAGGTATTCCGATGGTAGCTAGCTCTTCAAGCACACTGAAAGAGGCATCTCTATCATTTTTAAACTCTCTTATTGCAGTCCCATTCGACTTTGGCGATTCCAGAATCAAAGTTTTTTCGGTCTCTAGATATTCAATTTGTTTAAATGAACTGGTAATTGGGCTACCGACTTTGACTTGCTCTCCTCCGAAAAATTTAACCACAGGCACTTATGACCTCAATAGCGCTATTCTAACCCCGAATTGTCAGCAGAAGGAGGCTAATTTGGATGTTTCGCCTCTGTCTTCCTGTCAGATAAATGGCTCGATACAGGTCGAGGTGTGGGACGCGTTAATTCCTTCTGGAAATATTGGATTGATCGTTGGCCTTGCGATAGGTCTCTTCTTCTTCGCGATTGCAATTGGTCTCGGAGTTTGCTATTGTAAGAAAGCAAAAACCTACGAGAGATTGAGAGGTGAGGCAGCGCAAGGTTCAATGAGAGAGAAAGATATTGAGCTTAAATTCGGAAATTAGAAGGCTTCGTATCATTGAATGACGCCTCCTCGAATTTGAAAGCCTTTAAAAAAGTATCCTCTTTGATTAGAGATTCTTTATTGTAAACGCATAGAAGCGCACTTAGGTAAATGATAATTTTATTGGAATACACTTTAAGTAGGCCTCTGAAAAGAATTTCATTCTGGTCTCAATGGTTGTTGTTAGGCTGCGCTTAGTTATAAATAGTGCTGAAATAGTAGCAAAAGCTGTCAAATAATTATTGAAAGACTGATGTAGACAGGTAGACTACTGATCAGTCGATTATCAATGCTCTCGAACTCACTGTAACCCCAGAATTATGAAATTCTCTCTCTCTTAGTTTTCTTCCTCTACAAGAAATGCCAAATTAGTTCAGGCAAAGTAAGAGTATAAAGGTTCTCTTCTCCAACCAAGATTTCGAGCGAAGTTAATTTTATAATTGACTATAATTTGAATAATGCAATTTTTGTTCAACATTTGAGCTTAAACTTCGATAACCGAACGCAATCCACGACCTTCAGCTATATTCGGAAGACGACGGTGTGATCTGACAGTTCTGACTTCCAAAATATGAGAAATTCCAATACCAAAAAAAAAACATTATGTGCTACTTTTTGAAATATGGTGACTTTCAAAATCTTCTGAATGGTTGGGATCAGTCACGGATTTATTTGCCATTGTGTTAATGAAAGGAAATAAGCTCTGCAGTTTTGAAGCAAAAATTGAGCATATGTAAACTCGCTACCTCGCCTTTATGAAATCAATAAACAGTGAGTATGTAAAATACCATTGGAGTCCTCGAAACCATCATTTTCAGACCAGGCAAGAGAAGCTGATGATCAGTTAAACGGTTATTCTATTTCTGCTTGCCTCTCCCTAAAAATTGCCTGACCGTTTTGACGAGTAAAAACAATTCGGATAATTTCTATTTCGAAAATAGGTGAGAGCCAGTACCGAATTTAGGAACTTAGCGTTTTGAAAAGTATTAATTAAACTGAATATTATCTCTTCACAGATAATTTAGATTAATTTTGAGCTTTGGAATGATCGACAGCGAAAGCGTGCCTCTGACGGTCGATACTACCGTCACCACAGTCCATGAAACTGCTACAACCCCCAATAACAAGAGCAAGACGCCTGTAAATGGAAAGCCTAATAATATGAAACGACAGCAGCCGTCAAAAACTTTTTCTGAGCACATCAAGTCATTTTTCTCGGTAAAATTCCCTTTCGAGTCCCAAACTAACCAACCTACTTTATTAGGTGATATATATGGCAATAGTAGCTATGCTAAACTGTATGCTCGGCTGCGTAACATTTTTTTGGTACCCAATAAAGGAAAGATGTTTATCATGTTGCGATCGCGTTGATAAGAAGCTTAACCCACATAAAGATCCTGCCTATTCAGATTTAACCTAGCGTGATGAAATTTCCTTTGTATTTTGAGAATTAGATGCTGCTTTTGTAATCTTATGGAATTAATATGCTAATTGAGTTGCGAATACTGTTGTTTTTTATGCTTCCTGTATTTTTAATAAAATAAGAGCATTGAAGTGAGAATTTGGAAAATGGTTAGGAAGGTGGTACATTTTGAACAACAATGTTTGTATAGAAATTGTGTTTGCCTTTATTATATCATCAACTTCAGAGGATCAAAACTACGAATTTGATAACATTCATCAGGTTATTCGGTATCAAGGTGATCAGAAATTATATTTCCTCTTGTTAAAAGAGAAAATTAAAACAACGCTAATATACGATGATGATGCTAAAACCTCTGCCCACAGAGCCTATCAAACAGCCATTGAGCACGAAAGACTGTTTTCTCCTCAGAGACTTCGATCCTGATTATGAAGAATTCTGTAAGCATGCTTTTTCCAAGACAGCCTCTCCTCCTGAGGAATTCCTTGCTCCAAAAATTGGTGAGATCAATAAATACAAAGAAAGGCTGAAGCCTACTCACGTGCATAAAATTTACGACTATGCAGGTGCTTTGCTTCCCAACGCATCAACAGCAAATGCAATTACTTTCTTTGGGAAAGATCAAGTTGAAGTTATAGTCTATCTCACTAAAGTTCTTGATTATATCAAAAGGACCAATGGATGCGACCTATCACAAGAAATTCCTTCGATGGTGCGATTAGGAGTAGGACTATCTTCCTCTGCAGATGAAATAATCCGAGCTGTCAGGATGTATCTAATGCAAAAATACAAGTTGTATATGAAAAAAGCGAATGATGGCGGCTTTTTCGTTTTGAGGTCTCCAGTTAAGACGGAGTATTTTACTGGAGACACTCCTCTGTTTAAATATGAGTCACTCTATACCTCGAGGCAATATATTGTCTTTTGTGAGTATATTTCGGATTTGGATCAACCAAAAACTAAACTATTGGATGGACTTGAGAGCGAATCCCAGCTGAAAAAGTCAGAAAAAGTCCTAGAGAGTCATCAGATAGATATTGGTTCGAAGAAAATCAGTGAAGATCAAGCAAAAAACGAAGAATCGGAACAGCTCCAGACCAGCGAGGTTGAAAAGCCCAAAGCAGAGGAAATTCACAAGGACAGCAAACCCAACGACCAGCTCGATAGAGAAGAAGAGAAAATAAATATCAACGCTAATGAAGAAATCCCAATGCAAATTGAAGGCACTTCGAGTCATCTCGAGCCGTTTGGATTAGACCTGATTTGTATCGAAAGACTTGACCATGCTCTTTTCTTCAACTACCCTGCCGACGCCAAACAAAATTTTCCAAAGAGAAATCCTTTTCCTCAATTTTCCCCGGTTCCGATTACAATCAAGAAAACCAATATATCATCTCCATCACTCTATCCCGCGCCAATAAACTTGTCAGCTCCGAACCAGGAGAAGACGGACGCTAATATTACCGCTGTTAAAATAAAGAGGGAGTATTCTATGGCTGAGACCCATATGCCAAAACAAATCGAATTTTCAGCAAGAATCAATTTGGGCTACCAAACAATCTTCACCCAAACGGCTGAGACTTCAGTGCCGCATATTGTCAAAAAATGCTCCCTGGATCTTGGCGAAAGGATCAAGTTTCCAGGCGTCAAAGTAGCTGACCTGCCTCCGGATAGCTATATCATCCTCGATGTGTTCGGAAGGGGCCCTAATAGCACCACTGGCCATAAAAGCACCACTGGCACGAAAATTGCCTCAGCTAAAATTCCGATCTTTAATGAAAAAGGATTCATCAATTCTGACCCGTTTGAAGTGAGGTTATGGCCGATGGTCGACTCCGAGCATCTTTCTTTTTGTAAAATGGGCCCGTTTGAGCGGTCTGTATCATACAAAGAAAGTTTACAAACGAAACTCGTCGTTCAATTCCAACAAAATATTCAAGGGAAAATAATTTGTGATTTCCCTCCTCCAAAAAGCCAGCCTACTACAAGACCGAATAAGAGTGCTAATGAATTGGGAGCCAGGAACATCACCAGCAGGAGAAGCAAAACTTATCTTATCTTATACGAGCAAGATATTCTCATGTTAGAACATACCGCAAAGAGCAAACATCCTGAGATGTTCAGCGGCAATCATTTAGTGCAAATTTTACTCAAACTTAACTATTCAAATGCCGCAACAACCCAGTATGCTTATCATATGCTCGAAACTTGGCCAAAGCCAACTCCTATCGAGGCATTAGCCTTATTAGGTTTCGAGGCGCCGAATCGAAAGGTAAAGCTATTTGCCCTGGATATTCTGAAAAACATCTCTGACGATGAATTGATTCGTTATATGCCCGTTGTTATAGAATGCTTGGCGGATGAGATCATCGTTCCAAACGAATTTGAGGATTTCATACTTCAAAGAGCTCTGTGCAAGGAGAAAGTTGGACAAACGTTTTTCTGGCAATTGTTACCCATGAATCATGAGAGGTTCACACGCGAGAGATTTATCAAGATCTTCAAAACTTATGTATTAACAAGTGGCAGATTCAAGGGGAAATTCTTGGAAGAAATGAAGTTTCTGACAAGTGCCGCGGATACCATTCCTTCGAAAGTGAAGCAGATCAAGCGGAATTTGCGTCCTGGAGTGATGATGAGGCGGAGGGCCGACTCTAAGTTTATGGAGCTTGGCGCGGGTTTGGAGCCGAAAATCGATGATATTCCTTCAACGCTCCCCCAAATAAAAGAGATCACCTTGCCTCCGGCTTTTGAATTCCAAAATTTTAAAGTGATAAAAAATGAGGTGAAATCTGAGTGTGCTGAGTATCGCTTATCGCTTCCCCTGCCATGGCCCTCAACCGCCCCTTTGGATAGGAAGATAGTCATACAAAGAGGCGGGTTAGGAAGAGCTTACTTTGGCAGTATATTCAAAATAATTCATTCCTGGCTTATTGAAGATGGTCTATTCAAAGAGCTTGAGTTGCCGGATACATTTGCATCTCAAGATAACACGCAAGTACTTGTCCTTCCAAAGAACTACGAGAGTTTTCCTGAGATTTGTAGCCTGTATAAGTTAAACGTCACAACTGTCCCCGAGCTATTCGGAAGCATGAGTAAAATGTGGTTTTCGGAACCAGAAATGAAAACGCCGTTTTTCCGCAGATATCTGACTTCCCTTGCGTTTTATTTCATGGTGACATATGTGACAGGACTTTACCATTGGGGCGACCCTGCAAGGCTTTGGCTTTCAGATCAAGGGAATTTTGTGACATCTGGGTGTACAACTGAAATGGTTAACAATCGCAGAGCTTTCTCGTTGATACGACCTGGACGAACGATAAATGAGGCAAATAAAGGAAATATCACTCGAGATTGTTGGCTCAGCCTAAAAGGATGCTTTGAAAACGATTTAGAGGTATATTTTAGAGAACTTTGTGAAGGATTCTTGAAATGCGTGCTGAAAAGGCCAGATCTCATGTTGCTTATTTTGAATACTTTGGTGTCAAATGAAAGAGTGGAAATTAAGCCTTCACTTAGAGGAGCTCTTACGGCAAGGTTGGGTCTCACCAATGAGACGGAAAAGGCGCAGAGTTTATTAAAACAAGCACTCGATGAGTTATCAGTCAGCGGACATCCTCAGAACATCTAACCACTATAGCTTATCCAATTGTCTTTAGATTATTGTTTCATTGATATTTACATACAAGAGTTTGTTAAGAAATATAGGAAAAAGAGTTTGTTTCTTCTAAAATCTAAAACTAAGCCATTTTTGTTTGTTTGCAATGGCTGCCGACGGAGTAGTTGAAGAAGTTATTAAAAGAGAAAGAAGGATTTGATTTGCTAATTGAGAATTTGCTATGTTAGAAGAAATGTGAATCGATATTGCCTAGGGAATTTTCACGAAAAGTATGAAACCAATACGTCAAAGCGGATTTATTACATTATTCAAGGATCTTCTTAACAGCTGCCTCAACCTGATCGAGATAGTCATCGGGTTGGATGAACTTGATGACCTTTCCGTCTTGATCAACGAGGAAATAGGAGAAATTCCAAGGAATTTCAGTCAATTTCTGCGCCTTCTCGTCGTAGAGCTCAGAGTTATAGTTTAAGTACTTATAAACTGGGTGCATGTTGGGGCCATTCACATCAATCTTAGTGAACATAGGAAATTCCACCTTGTATGTGCTCTTCATCGCTTTCTTGATGTCCCATGGGCATCCTTCCTCTTGCGCTCCGAACTGATTGCAAGGGAAAGCCAAAATTTCTAATCCTTTTGGGCCATACTTCTCTCTAAGAGTGACCAATGCTTTATAATTTGTATCAGTGTAGCCGCATGCTGAGGCGACGTTCGCGAACAAGAAAGCTTTGTTTGTGCCCTTGAAATCGCCAAGCTTAACATCCTTGTCGTCAGCGTCTTTCAGGTTAATATCCCAAAGGGAAGTTGGAATGTCAGTAGGTTTTACAGAATCTACCATTGCCTTTGTGAAAAGATATTTACGATTTAGTTTAATTAATTATAAAGTGTTTTGCTTAAATAAACGCAGAGAGGAGCTTTGAATTAGGAAGTACATTAAATATACTCATGCTGAAAATATGGTTCATCAGCAAAATGCACAAGAACTGCCGATAATGGTGCAAATACCGCTCCTGTGTGTCGTTGCCCACCATTCTATGATTTGTTTTCTAATGAACACTGAGAGAAAAGCGCAATAAACAGTTATTTTGGTAGTTAAAATAAAAACATTCAAATTTAGATTTCGTGATTCAAGTGATTCATCGTGATTCATTGATTCACTTCTTTTAAGATATTTTCCTGGATTTGTTTGAAACTGCCACCGAGTAAAACATCTTTCAATAGCATTGTCTCTAAATCGTTTATGGCTTACAAACTTTGAATACACATTTTGAATATATACTTTGAATTACGGGACTATGAACAACTGAGAAGATCTACAAAATGTAGATCTTCTTTAGGAAGTAAAGAAAACTAAAACTAATTTTTGTACAATTTAATATTGCATGTTAATTCTCATATTGACGGAGCGTTAGGGAACTTTGCTGGGCAAGAATAAGGTTCAGACTCTCTTTCTCCCAGACAGTATCTCTCAAATGAGGCGGCGTCATTTTGATGACGATATGAAGCTATTTTAATAAATTAAACCACTGTAATTACAATATTGTTTTACTTGGCGGCATTTGCTGAGAAGGTAGCGCGCTAATGGCTTATCAGCCGTTAATTCTTGATAATTACACTCTTCAGTTGACCAAGGATCGCATTGAGAAAATAGCAGGAGCTATGTTATGGTAATGCGTTGAAAAGGAATGTATTAATCGTTATTTCTTACTTTTATCATCTCAATATGGTTGTATTTCAACGCAAAGTAAAGCGGCGTTCTTCCGATCTATTTATCAAAGAATGGATGAAGCAAATTTAATTTGATTAAGCTCATTACGAGGTCACCGGCGTTAACATCGGCTCCGGTATCGATAAGCATTTTCGCAATGTTCACGTGGTTTCGCTTGACTGCCCAATGTAGAGAGGTCAGATGCGCCTATTAAACAGATGAACTTTAATACCATGCTAAGGCGGGATAATTTTTTTTACATTGTCATAGTCGTATACAAGAAACTTATTTTTGTTTAATAGGTTTGTTACAGTTTCCTGATCTCCTATTTTACAAGCCGTAATCAGCTCCTCGGAGTGTTTCTTCTCGTAGGGTCTTGAGCTAAAGATTTGGTGTTCGAGCAACTGATCAAAAATTTTAGGTTTATGCTGATGATAAGTGATCAATTTACATCTTTTGGCTTTAACTTCAGCAACTTCATATACCGGAGAACTTCAATGAGCTTTACCCTCACGTACCTGAAGTTCTTTCGCTGAGGACGGATAAGTCGCATGCTTTTCTGACCACCCACAATGATATCTTGGATAGCTGAACCCTTTCCCTGAACTCGAAACAGCGGATTTTGTGGCGGGAGAATCGCGCCCATTTTAGGCTGAAAAGCGATCAGGTCCCTCAGAGCTGCCTCCTCCTTGTCGGTTTCGGTAGAAGAGTTCAGCTTTTGTTGGCTGAAAGGGTCATAATTTGTTTTCTTTTTCTGGTCTTTCCGCACAAATGTCCTGCGATGTGGAATCTCTGGAATTTTCATCGTTGCTCTGTTAGGTAGCCCCACTACCACAGGTCTTTGGCATTTTCTCGTTGCATTTAAGAGTAAATTAGCTTGAGTTTGATTGCCTAGACTTTGAAAGGATGTTGGAGACTGGCCAAAATTGATGCTTTTATGGGACCTTGGAGAGTTATAGAATCGAGATGGATATGGACTGCTTTCGACATAGTCATCTAGGCACTCGAGGCTATTTGCTTGACCATCGAGATAATTTTGACTTCCAAAACGATTCTGAAAATCACTATTAATTTTCTGCTTGTAATCCTCCACCGGACTGTTCATATGGTTTTGATATTTCATTATCCTTTCCTCATGCCTATTAGGTGACGCGGGAGTGTGATGCTCGTAGAACAGAGCATCTGAACTAAATCTATGGGTTGTCGAAGGGTGATCAATCTGTATAAATCTCGCTGGAAGATGCGGGTTACGATGATAAGGCGTATTATAGTGTTCTCTTGTAGTCTGAGCGCTTTCTACAACTTCCAGCAGAGGGTCCTCGCCGGGGATAGTCTTTCGTGTTTTAAATTTGAAACTCGCTGCTTTCTTTAAAGTTCGTTGACCAGCACCAGCATCGCCGATCACCTCATCACTAATTGAATGGAGGGTTTGAGGTAGAATGCCATGACTGTTGCTCGTGGTACAATTGAAGTTGCTGTGAGATGGATAGTTTGTGCTCACCGTCTGAGCGGTTTGATTGGAAGTTGCTGAGGGATGTTTTGAGCTGCTTCTTGTTTTAGCCTCGCAGGAATTATTATTCACTGAGAGGTCTTCTTGAAGCGCTTCTTTAAGAAGATGAGGTAGGGAATGTTTCGGAAGAAGGTGTCGTTGACCATTGAAAATTTCTGGTAGGATGTTAGATTCCTTTGCGTTGTTTTTGTGTCGCAAAGTAGACTTCGGAGTTTTCCATGTTTCAAGACATCCACCATTCAAATTAGACGTTTCATTCCTTTGGTTGTGGTCTGCCAGAGGGATTTTCAACGGAGGAATCTTGGTTGGCTTCTTCAATGGCGTCGGATGCTCAAAAGCAGTGTCGAATTTTGGGCCTCTTGGAGTGTTTTGAAGGGTCGCAACCCCATATACCTCTGAATTTTTTCTGTTCTCTGTTATTTTCAAATTGGTTGGGGTTCTGCCAGAAAATTGTGGATAAATCGTTGGCTGCTTTCTCTGTGGATGCGGCGAGGTAACAGTGGAAGGCATCCTATGTGAGGGACTTGTTATTTGCAAAGGTTCAAATCGGATCATTGCGGCAATTTAAAAGTTTTTTGAGAAAACTGACAATAAAATTAGAACTATGAAGAGAACTAAATTTGCCGCATAGAGATGAAATTGTTGGAACCGAATTGATAAAAATAGAACTAAATGAGGTGAAAATGGATAATATTTCAGCAGAGGTGAGGTAAGATACTTGAAGGTTCAGGTTTTTGTTGGTTTATGCAGAATTCAGCATGGGTGGTGTGGTTCAAGATTTTTCGCTATTCTAATTAGCGGTTTTATTTTTGGATTTTTTCTCAGTAAGAGTTTCTGAAAATACTTTTAATTGGTTCTGAGAACTGTATTAAATTCTTTGATTCTTTCTAACAAAAATGAATGAAGTTTTGAATAATACATGAGTGTAGTTCAGTCTGGTTACATAAGATTCTTTGAATTAAGAGCAGCGCTCTCTTTTTTTATTGTGAAAAGAGCCAACTTCTTGAAAAATTGGCAGATACGTCGCAACACTATTGAATTTTATTGAATATCTTTTAATGCATTACTCTCGCTTCGGGCCCAGTAGCAGAGGTCTCAATCAGTTAGTTATTGAGAGGAGTATACTCTTTAGTTTCTTTTATAAGCTTTCAAGCATTGATTCTCTAACTTTGTGTTAACATGGGAAATGAAGAAATGTTCTGGGCTTTCCTGAAGCAGATCAGATCAGTGATCTTAAGGCATTAAAGGTATGGTCATTTCAGTCAATATCTCTGAAATTAAATCTATCTAAGAAATATACCAGTATGTTTATTTCTTGCTTCATAACAAACGTGCTACTAAGTAAAAAACACAGTTATTAATCCAACAAAAAAGCATAATAAATAAAGCAATTAACATCGCGCTCAAAATAGTGAACTAATTAGTTAGTTTGGTGATACTAAAGCACCTCGTCTTGAACCAATCTGGAGTTTACTGCTTTGTTCTGAGCAGTCCGACCACACACCCCACAAAATATTTCTTTTACCTCTCACAAATTTAAATGCGATGTGGTTCAAGTAGCTCGTTTGGAGGATGTCCTTGCAGCCGTTCGAAGCTCATTCCAGGGCTCTGGTACGGAATGGATGGTTTCGAAATATCTAAGTTAGATGCTAATCTCATTCGTGCTGTCTCGCCCTCTGCTCTGGCGCTCTAGGAAAATATGTATTAAAAAAAATATGTATCGCACATAGCAATAATTGTGAATAATTTACAACTTCGCTCATAGGATCTACGTGAAAGCTCTTCAATCTTGAATCAGAAGTCTTAGAGACGTTCAATATTGATGCTTCTCCAGAATTTTCAGTTCTTAGAGAGTTTTGACAACTCAACTCACTGGAAGTTGGTTTCTCCAAGCTCGTTTCTGGCACCTCTTCATGCATTAAGGAATTGCATCATTTCAATTGATATTATACCAAAATTTATTTTGTTCAGCCCAGTCCTCGAAGGAATTCTGATTTGATTCTTGTGGAGAAGAGCAAACTGAAGTGCGCTTCGATAAGCTTCTTCTCCGCCTGTAGCAATCCAATGGTTTATGATATTCTTAAGAAGTTCTTCGTTCTGGCTATTTTATATGACCATTAATAATTACTCACACTATCCATAAGACAATTTACGCTTTTTTCTTGCACTCGGCTTGGATTTTTTCATTCTCTTTCTGAAGGCTCGCAACGGTTTCTTCAAGTTTTTTGACATCAATGATAAGATCTTCATGAATTTTTTTCAACAGTCGGTTCTAACATAGAGCAAGCGCGAATGCTCGATGGGAGATATAAATACTTGATTAATTAGCTCCATAACAGTTGACTGGTCGTCAGAGCCGTTGAAGATATTGAAAATTGAGGTTTCTGCAGGCAAAGCCAGAAATTGATTGTTTCCTTTTCTCCTGATATAGCACAATAGCGCTCTATTTTAGTTACAAAAAGGGAGACAGCGTAAAACTGGAATATATTTTACTTCTGTCCTCGTTTGAACATCGGATTCACAAAAACGAAAGGAGAAGAAGAGCGCTTTATCTTTTTAAAGCAATAAAAATTGAGCTTCAATAAACGAAATTGAGAAAGCGGAGATAAAGCAAGACACATACCTGTCGAATGAAAGATGCCAAATTATTATGCTTAAATAAATCCGGAAGGACGATGTCAGAAAATTCTGTTGGTTTTTTAATAATAAGAGCACAGCCGTCTTGGCTCCAACTGACATATTCTTGATATCTTGGATCCTGATGGGGAATGAAGCCGTTAATAACACATTTGTAGGGATAAAAATTACTTCAATCATTCCGTAGATTAGTTTAATGAATTTAGGCACGCGTCCGAAAGGCTGTCTTGCTATTTGCACTCGGTCTTTGACACTAAAAGCTTCAGCCATACTTATGGAGGACTTGGTATGGTTTGAATATAATGAGAGGAATCAATGTTCAATGATTAATTAATTATAATAGTTTAATGATCTATTGAATTCATATGATGCAATTATTGGTTATCAAAATGAAAATATAGTACAAATTTGTCAGATTGCCTCTCATTGAGTTAATTTTTCAATGAGCAGATAGACCAATGTATATGGAAAAAAATGAATTAATTGGGATTTTATAAATCTGGGTTGTCATGTACGGAAATGCTCATAAGTACTGTACGGCCAGACATTCTTATGGAATGAAATACTGGGAGTTGTCAAATTTATGAAAGGGAGAGTTTGAGATTTTATACACCGGTACTTGCGTACAACGCTGTACAGTCGGATATTGGAAGATATCACTATAAATGCTTGCCAATCATGCTACGTCAGTGCTGGAATTCCTTACTACAGTTGTGCTACATGCTCAAGAGAAGGAGGAGGAGCTAGCAATAATTGCAGCTCATGTAATTCAGACTCTTTCCTCTACTCATCTCAATGCATAAACCCATGTCCCGCCGAATAGAGGATGCGGAATAAGAATAAGTTTTATCTTACAAAAACGCAAGGCAAAAGGAGCACTAGACTTTGAGAAATCTTTGGCATTTTGTTTGTTCAATCATTTTTCAGAAATAAGACTGAAATATCAAGTTAGAATACTTTATTTCTCTTGCCTCGTATATATTGTAATAATATAAAGCTAAGTCAGGCCCATAATTTTCGCATTCTTTTCATTCCGAGAAAGCAACTCTAATACCTGCGGAAAAATAAAAAAATGACTCCTTTAAGGCAGGATAAGTCTTGATCTTAAAGCATGAAACCGATCTACTAAGGACTATAAACGCCTGACACTGATTAGCTCATCAATTACAACTCCATTGGAGAACTTCAGAGCTAAGTTGTTATTTTCGGTCATGAGACAAGCCTTAAAGAATGCAAGCAGCTTCGAGAGAGAGATCGAAGACTATTTTTCATAATGCAGTTCCAGTGAAACTATTTCATAACGATTGCTATTCCGGCAATTCTACAAAACACCTCAGGAATATTTGTATCATGTTTAATCTTCCATTGTTAGGATCAAAATGTCATTCCTTTGCTATGATTCTTTGGACATTCAAATTAGATCAAGTAGAAACTATTTTTTTTAGAAAATACATTTGAATGAAGGTGTGAAATTGCTGCTTTCTTAATCATAGCCATGGGCGGCTTCAAGCAATTATAGTCCGTTCTCTAACGCAAAACTGAGGGTTGTCAATGGAAAAACTTAGAGTTTCTAATTTCTTCAAGGGTATTTTTGTCATTTAATTAATTTAGAACTCGATTTTAATGTTTTGTTTTTTTAAATTTTGCCAGTAACTCTGATCCAATTTTTCTTTAAATAGCAGTTAGCCCATTATTAGAAAGCAACGCAACAAGACTCATTCAACACAAAAAAGCTCATTCACCCACAAAAGAAACGGTGAAATTTCCCTGAACGTTAGCTATAAATTAAATATTATTGAGCTAAGGCTTTTCAAATCCGCTCCATCGTTCACGAATTAAATTAATTTTTCAAATAAAAAGTAATCATTAAAAGCTTTGAAATGAGAAATTTGGAGATTTTATTTGTTCTATCGGGTCTCTTCTGGCTATGCAGCTGTAATTCATCTTATCTAAAGAGATACTTATGTATTTTATTAGGTCAATACATCATCAATGATGTTACGGGATTTTCACCTTCAACCTCAGGATGGAGTCATACTTGTACATCTTATTGCAATGGACAAACAATCATTGGTGGGTATGGGTGCTTTGGGGCAGGAGCAGTGGCAGAAAAAACATATACTGGGTTGCCAGTACATAACAGATTGAATATTGAGTGGGATGCTTACATTATCGATTCCTGGAATAGTGAAAACTTATATTTGGCAGTGAACAATGATGTGAAGTATACCCAAAACTTCAATTATGGAAGTTTTTCTACCTATTACTGTGGATCTTCTTCTTACACCGATACTATATTACGACTCTCAGCAGGACCTATTACTGTTCCGGCAGCAACTTCTCTTCAGATAAAGTTCTCTACCAACTTCGACCAAGACTCAACAAATGAAGCATTTGGATTTAAAAACATAAAGATAACACTGTGGCTCGTTTGCCACGCAGCATGCGCAACCTGTTTTGGAGATCTAATTTCACAGTGCTATTCTTGCACAAATGGATATTACTTAAAAGATAACACTTGTGTTACTGAATGTGGATCGAATTATTGGAACAATCCAACAGGAAATATCTGCTCACGTAATAATTTTTTCATTTTTTTCGAATTCTAATTTATTATTCTTTTCTTTAGCTTGTGACGGAACTTGTTATGATTGCAGCAAACCAGGCAGTTCATACTGCATTGAATGCTTAGGAAGCTACTTAAATCTACCTCCACTTGGATCATGTTCAGCCTCATGCCCTGGAGGTTATTATCCAGTTGGTAGTCCTACATGGAAATGTCTGCAATGTTGGCAAGGCAGCGGACCTACCTATTA
>ENA-UOUE01000788-UOUE01000788.1-compost-metagenome-genome-assembly--contig:-NODE-788-length-23833-cov-13.342861_pt1 | contig 23833 bp, 12 predicted proteins | sample MGYA00238146_ERZ747223 | MGnify/ENA primary metagenome ERZ747223 (study PRJEB28781, sample SAMN06268865) | compost metagenome | isolation source: single cell | place: USA: California, Emeryville, Joint...
ATTGCTCAAGACAAAATAAACAATCTGAATAACGAGGACTACGATGGAATACTTATGGATGGTCAGTGCATCTACATCATATTCCGTTATTTGTGGGAAGATCCTGTCGTGTTTGAGAAGAATATTCAGCATCTCATTAGTGAGTCCGACAGAGACCTGCAGAAAAAAGAAATACTCGAAGTATTTATCTTCTTTTTTAGCGCGAAAACGGTACGTGGAGTTGAAATTTTAATGGAAGATAAGCAGAAAGATCTGATAAAATATTGGTTCCCAAAGCTTCCTGTCTGCAATTATCTTTTAGAATCATCAAAGCAAGCGTTTAATGTTTCTGTCGACCGCTCGAACACACAAACGAAAATATCTTCATTGATGGAGGCTTCTGAGGAGTTTATTCCTCAAATGCACCTTGATTATAATTCGAGACGAAGGTTTCTGGGTTTAAACTTGAATCAACTCTACATCTACTTTAGAGTGCTTGCGAATGTGATTTCGTTAGTTCTTAACGCAAACAATATCGCAACTCTAAGATTTAGAGAGGAAGCCTATGAGTTCCAACCCGCATGGGGAGAAACTGTTCAGTTTTGGTCTAATTTTATGAATTTCGTGCTGGCAATAATTTTGATTGTGCTTTGGTTCTTGACCTCTCGAAAGAGATATCTTAGCGTCATGTGGGAGCGCTTCTCAGATGCTTTTGCGAAAGAAATAGGAGTTTTACCACAAACGATAGAACGCAAGCTAGACAAAGAGCGTTACAATGATCTTGATAAGAACGAGTGCATGATGATTCTCAAATTTAAAGGCATTGATTCTGAAGAGTTTGCTCTTGTTCAAAGACACAGTCCTATTTATCCAGAGATTCAAAAGGAAATCTTTATTCAAAATTTAAAGTTTGTCATAGGCTCCACGACGTTGCTCTGGCATTCAGCCTATTTTGGCCTCAGTATTGGATCTTTTATTACTCCTATTTTCTCTGCAATGCTGCTTGCAGACATTGCAGTTCAATCTGATGCTCTTGGGCAGGTAATTAAAGCCGTCTTGACAAACTGGCGCCAGTTCCTCTGGACGCTCTACTTGCTCGTTATGTTCGCCTTGGTATATACATTCATTGGATTCTATCTACTGCAGGATGAGTTTAAAGATGGTGGTGGTACTGCTCTCTGCCAGGACGCACTGGGATGCTTCCTCGCAGTTATTAACCTTGGGTTGAGAAGCGGTGGTGGAATCGCTGATGCCATTCAACTTCAATCATATAACCCTGAGTCCCCTCATGATTATTTCTTGAGAGTTATTTTCAGTTTAGCCTTCTTTATAACCATGATTACTATCCTCTTGAATCTTATCTTTGGTATGATTATTGATGCGTTTGGAGATCTTCGAGATACTAAAACCGCCAACGAAGAAGATGCGCAAAGTGTGTGCTTCATTTGTGGAATTGAACGTAGCGAGTTCGAGAGGTTCACAAATTTCGATGACCATATTAATCGAGAGCATAATTATTGGAGTTACATTTATCTCCTCGTGTATATTCAAGAGAAATTTAAAACGAAGAGGACGTTGATGACAGGGCTAGAGAACTTTGTGAATGAGAGAGTTAGATTGAAAGACTACTCATGGATGCCTGTGGGAAGATCATTGACTCTGGAGAGAATAAAGGAAGCTCAAGGTTCGAAGCGAGATGAGAGCTCCATGCTCCAAGAAACTGTGAAGAGCCTGTCTGCGGAAGTGAAAGCTTATAATGATAAACTAAACAATCTGAAGGCCGAGATTACACAAAGCATTCACGAAGAAATGGAAAATATATTTCTTAAGCTATCTAGTCAAAAGCAGCTGTAATATGTTTAATCTCAGAGTAAACAATTCGTTCTGGTAATCGAAATAAACTCGATTAGTTTCTCTTTGAGTTTTACATTTGACAAACCGAAATTTCATTATAGACAAAATAAATGGTCTTCGATCTCACCCACATATTTATAGCGTCATATCATTTCAAACAAACATCCAGTAATTGTTAGTGATCTTTGATTAGAAACAATAATAAAAGATGAATACTTGGGATGAACCAATATTTCTGAAATGAGACACGTAACTTGATAAAGAAGAAAACCTTCAATTTGTTTCTCAGATAGCGTAAGAAACAATTAGAAAACGACACGAAAAAAATCATAAAACAGTTTATTGCCATGATAGCAAGACAGTAAAAACTTGCTCAAGAGATTCTGGATAGAGTATTCTATACCGTCTTTAAATTTCCTTGCTTTACAATTGAATTTTGTTACTCTATTTTTATTTGATCTATTTGAAGTCAAATATCAATACTAAGCGATATTCCCTTCATAGAAGAAAGTAAAATTTATCGTTTTGATTGGTATGTTTATTGTCCATCTGGTCCAAGATCTTGTTGTTTAAAAGAAATTTAAATATTTATTAATCTGATAACTTCTACCTCCCATCTTTGATTCAAAAAGATAGTTTACAGTCATTTCTTCATTTTTATTACAGAGGAGATATGCTTCTGTTGCTAATTTCTGATCAAATCCCAAAGCAATGAGCTAGTTAATCGTAGAAAATCGATTATTTCAACAACTTAAGACTGAAAATACTCTGTCTATAGCTTCTTTGTCTTCTTGAGTCACTTGAACAACATCTGCCTGATTCGCTATTGGTCTCTCTCCTCCTTTCACAAACCCATCTTCAAATTCTTCTCCTCCCTCAGCACCACCGCCTAATGAATAAAACTAAGTATTCTTTCAATTTTATTTTTGTATTTTTGTTACCTCCTTCTTCCATCAAGAGTTGCATAAATGCCTCTTGATTTTGTGAAATAAGCTGAAACAGTTGAGGGTCTGATTGAGCAAGCTGGTTCAATATTCCTTGCAGAAGAACTGGATTTTGTTGAATAGTGACTCGTAGCTGCTGATTGTTTGTAATAGCTGACACTGGGTTTTCTAAATGGTGTGAGAGTAACCTGAATTATGACCATTTTACGCATACCGTTAGATGCAGGCATCTCTTGCACTCCTCCTCCATGAGATCCTATTCCACACGAAAAACCTGAAGGTTGCGCCTGTTGAATTGTTGACTGATTGGGAATTCCCTATCAATTTATGTCAACATTATCGCTTTGAAATATCTGAATTACATTAAGAAGAGTTTCAGTTGCACGGTCAGGATTAGTTTCTCTGAGAGCTTGAATAACCTGTTCCTTTTCAAACCCCATAGCACAGAGTTCATTTACAGTCTACATAGTATGGGTCAAGGAGCACATTTCGCGGATAATTGTGACCTTAGAAGGAGCATCCCCTTCGAAAATTGAGTTCGATCCAAGGGGGAAAGGTTTTGTTAGTGTAGCCTGAGTAGCTTTTAAAGTTATTATCTGCCACAGGCCTCGCATTTACTTACTCTGATTAGGCTGAGTAACACTCATAGATTTCGATTCTTGGGGATCACTTTTTCTAAGTACAAGTCAGATTGATTGTTTGCCACTATTTCAGACAACTTACACTTGAGTTGACTTAGGCTGATTCACTTTCTAGAGACACAAAAAACAAAATAATAATTATATCGTGATAATGAGCAAAATGTACTGGCTTAGATATCATTAATACCAGAAAGTCTCCTTCTTCTAACTGGAGAGCTTCAACAGTTTGATCGTCTGAAGTTTGCTTTCCCCTGAGTACCAATTTTTGCAGTGAGGCTTCATAACCCTTTGATTCTTGGAGCGTGTGCTTAATTTTGTCAGTCTATAGGATGCTCATTTTTTATTTTATGCTCTCGTTATAAAGTACTGTGTCAGATGGCTCAACTTGGACTTCGTGAATCTCTTCTTTGACATTTTTCACAATAATTTTCATCAGAAAGAAGAGATATCTAAAAGTTAAAGCAATTTTAAAATTGGATCAGATACCGAAAAATAATCACAGAATTGGAGACAATAAATTTAGAGATTTGCGAACTACCATATATGAGCTCACACGATCTCCAGTCCATACTACTAATCCAATTTCAATTGTATTAGAACTGCGAGACAATACGAGAAGTAAAGAGTAGAAGCAGTTAAGATAAATTTGCTCACTCAAAAACACTCAAAAAAAGTTTATTGAACATTGAAGGAGAACGAGAAAAAAGTGAATAATTCATGAACTTCAATGAAATCGTGAAAGGAGTAAGGTACTGTACGGTCAGTACGTCACTGAGGTTCTCAGATCCTCAAATTATTGATTTTATTTCAAAAATATTCGTGGAAGCGCTAATTCGTAGAATTCGAATCTAATTGTTAACATAGATGGAATCTGTTAAATTTCAATATTTTCACAGCGGGGGTCAGACTTCTGACAGGATAATTCAGTTTTATTATCCACGAAAAACGAGTTGGTGTTTCAATGATAGTCGAAAATTGACTACTCTTGTATAAAAAACGCAGATATTTTCGATTCGCATTTGAGAATTTGTAGGAAAGGCAAGCAAGAGATATCAGGTATACTGCTAAGCTTCTCATGTCCATTCACCTTTTTATTCCGATGCATTGGATCTGTCATAAACGCGGTTATAATAGTTTAATTATTCTCTCACTCCTTGGAGGCTCTTCAGAGCATACAGCCTGAGCAGAGATAAATTTAAATTTTAAAAACGCATTGCTGCTAAAATGGGAATAAAATGCTCAAAACCCACCCACATGACTTCCGAAGTTTCTGAATCGGAAAAGAAAGTTACCATTGAAGAACCAAGCCCAGAATACATCAAAGAATTTAAATTTGCGTCAATTCCTAAAGAGCAAGCCTTCGATAAAGACTCGGCACACCTCTCCATTATTTCCTACAATATTCTTGCGGATTGCTTTTGTGACGCCCCACATTTCCCATTCTGTGATGCAGAATCATTAGACTTCAAAGAAAGATTGCCAAAAATTGTAAAACGTATTTTAGCACCTCCTCTAAATTGGGATCTTTAGATCAGAGAGATTAAAGACTTGAGTGCTGATATAGTTTGCTTACAAGTACATATCACTACAACGCGGACCCTCACTGACATCGTATTTTAGGAAGTTGATCATTTCGAGGATATTTATAAGCAAGCATTGTCAGATCTAGGTTACGAAGTATTTTACAAGAAGAGAAAGTCTAGAAACGATGGCTGCCTCATTGGCTTGAAAAAATCAAGGTACATTATCCTCTTCCTGTACATCACTGTATAATTCTTTCCGTATTCAGAGAGCTGACCGTGTTAAGCAAAGGATTTCTTGATTATGACGTCGATCACAAATATACTGACAACATGGATTTCGTGCGTGACAAGTTAGCTCTTCATTTGAAGATCCAAGACGTATTTTCACAAAACAAAACTCTATTTTTCTTACCTGAGAATAGAAAAAACACTCGAAAACGTTCCATGTTATTAACACTCATTTCTACTGGGATGCCAGATTGGATTACGTCAAATATCTTCAAATGTATTTGCTCCTTAGATACGTAATACTCTTACATCACTAGTCAATGGGAGCTAAACTAATGAATAATTGATTAGATGAAAGCGAATATCAAAGAAGATGAGCCAATACTCTTGTGCGGAGATTTCAATTCTCCACCAGACACCAACACCATTCGGGTGTTCTTAACCTTAGAAGAACCAAAAGAAGAACGTTGCAAGAAGATATTACCAGAAAATTATAGATTTTACAAAGAGATTTATGAGGAATATGTCGCTCTAAAATCTCCATTTAAATGGGAGGGAGCCTACAAGGACTACAAAAGTATAGTCGCACCAGAAGATGGGAGCCAAGGATTCCCTGACTACACAAATTACACTGAAAGTTACAAAGGAACCTTAGATTATATATTCTACACCCCAGAATCGTAAGCTCGTATTTTGCTACTGTCAATGCTGATGTTCTCTCTTCACCATAGGTTAAAACCCATAGCACTTCTGCAACTTCCGACTCCTGAAGACATTAGAAGCAAATCCTTACCGAATTATAAACATCCTTCAGATCACCTGCCAATAATGGCATTTTTTGAATATCTTTGATTAGTGAGGGTAAATTTACCGATCGATTGTTCATTCTAGAGACATGTTCAACAATGATCATGTTTAAATATTGACATCAGTTTGTGTGTATATTTCCTAAGGATGCTGTAATTCATACATGCAAAGTTTTGCCGATAAAATTTGCTTGATACATAAAAACTGATACCGGTTTGGCCTTAAATTAAGCTGCTGGTTATAGAATATGTCTAAGTTCAATCTTTTGTAATAGGTTAATTTCTTTTGTATGTGAAATTTAATTAGGATGTGAAATTCAGTATCATAGAATGTATGAATTTGTATATATTAACGGAGTTGTTTCAACAAATCGATCGTTTGTCGTGCAAACAAGTGGATGTTACGAAATAATAGAACGATTTCAGGTGTCTTTTCAGAGTAATGATGTTGAGCTCTCTGAAAAAGAATACACCATTAAAGAATTAATCTGAAGATATTAAGAACCAATTTGTCATTAAGGCAAAGTGTGCTGCTCCCAACTCAGTTGCAATCTGCTTTTTGTTAAACTTTGTTACATTTCCATGCCAATACTATACCCGTGGTCTACTTGTGAGTAATTTATTTACTGGCCAGGTGTGTCAGATATCTCATAATTCTCGCTAAAATCAATTTGAGTAAAGCAGAGTTGTTTATTTTTGCTTTATAAATATAAGTTTTTATCTATGATGCAAGAGAGACAGTCGAACTTAATGAAGCCAACAATAGCAATCAGACAGAGTTGCAAGCTATTCTCAAAGTTTTTTGACTATGAAGGTTTACTTGATGACTATCTGGAGGAGAGTGGTGTAGTATCCTCTCTCAGAAGAGAAAACCTAAAGAAAGCGATGTTTCGAAAATACATTGGCAAAGAATTGCCCATTTTTCACATTTTAGGCTCCATTTTGATGGATGATATTATTCTTCATGCATGTGAGCCAAGAATTAACCAGATCAAAAAGGCTTTCGAATACATGACGAACCAGCAAATTCTTTCAGATTTGGAAGCTGTTGAGAAGAACTTCCAACAACTGGTAAGCATTATTAATGAAGAACGGGACAGATTCATGCCCACACTTCAAGTGAACGATAGGATGGAGAGCTTGTTCTCGCTTATTTATTCCAAAATCATTGAAGATCCAAATTTCGTAAACGCGGTCGCTCAATCATCACGCATACTCGTGTTGCATCATCTAATGATGGACCAAAAATATTCTTCACCAACTTTACGCACAGCAATTATTGAAGATTCTTCCATTACCGAGTTTTACCCACAAATTCTGTCAATTTTTGTATCCTTACAACCTTATAACATCGAATATATACAAATACACAATGAAAATGGATCCAATATGGAGCAAAAGTTATTTTGTCACGATTCTCAGCTACAATACTTCAGCCTCTGTATTCTTGAAATCAAGATCAGGAAAGGGCATGAGAGTTTCATTTGTTATGACTCGTATGATTTGACTCTGGAAGCAATCAACTCCAAAAAATCGCTGGTAGTTTCGTCAAGTAATGGAATTTTACTCAAATCTTGCGCCAAATGCCAAAAATCGCCACAACATCAAGAATTCCTCAAAGGTGAGAGATGCAAGCATGGATATTGTCTTGAATGCGTCATTAGCAACTATACTCAGCTCTCTTCCATGATCAACTACGATTGTGATTGTGATGTCACAAAACAAAATGCCGAAACGTTCTTGACTCAATATTTACAAAGAAATCCCTCGTCTTCTCTCGCTACTCAGATACAAGAGAAGCTAAAATCACCACAATCCATGAAACAATCTCCGAGTAGTTCTGAGGTTGAAGTAAACAAGGGCAATTACAAAAGCTGTGACCTATGCAATAAAAATTATAGAGATTCAGTTGTTTTTAGGAATTCATTGTGTTCCCATGCTTTCTGTCTATCTTGCATCACCGACCCTAGCCAGCATATTTCCTTGATGAGCACATGCCTTTCTGTTTCATGCAACAAGAGTCTTGACAAGAAAGAGTTAGAAGATTTTTTGAATAGAAATGGGTCAAATCAGAGGATTCTCAAGACAGAATCTTCGCCTTCACATTATCAAAAACAAGGGTTATTGCCTAATGGTGTCGTTAACAGTCCCATAAAAACAGCTCCTTGTTTGAAATGTAGTCATCAAATCGAAATACCACCGAAAAAAGATGGAGTGCCTCAGTGCAAAAAATGTTCCCATTGCAATGAAATCCACTGTTTTGATCATAACAATTCTCTCATGCAATGCTACTGTTACTGTCCTTTTTGCTTTAAAAAGATGAGAGTTGATATTAGAAAGAACTTGAAAGTTTGTTCATGCAATCGAAGTTTCTGCCTAAGTTGTAGAAAAGAATCAACTGATCGCAACCCATGCGAGTGCTGGTGCAGGATTTGCTTTGAGGGTACTTTCAAACAAGGTTTCCCTCTGTGCAAAAATTGCAAAGACAATTCAAAGACCTGTCAATATTGTTTTGATAATCTTCTTGATGCTTCTTCTGCTGAATTGGGTTGTGGGCACAAGATTTGTTTAACATGCAAGAACGAGTTGTGGCAGAAGGTTGGCGAAATGTCATGCAATATGTGTGTATTGCTTACTCAATATTTCGATAAATATCCTGAAATTTTTTGAAGTTTGATATTTTTTGAATTCTTCTCAAGATTAAATCAATTTTTGCCTCTCTAAAATTTCTATCAGGTCTGAAAAAAGAGGACATTAGTTTTGAATTGCATGATCAACTTTAAAAGCTTAATAACGCTGAATCTCTTGGGACAACAAAGAACACCTGAGCACAAACAAGAATGGCTTATTCTTCTTCTTAAATATTGACTGTTTTCATGTAATATATATTTTCAGTGAACTTTGATATCAAGATGGAGAGCTTGATTGGTATCATAACCTAAATTTGCGATTGCTGGAATTTTTTTGTTTTACTTCTTTTCGGAAGAGATAAAAGAAAATGTAAAATAGATCAATTTAGTACTCGTGCCAGATGCATTTCTTGCCAACTATATGCAATACTTTCCGGCATGAAGAAGCTTCTTAGTTTGAGAAATAATAGTATTGAGGAATAAATGGACAAATCATTAATATCGAAGAGAGACTTTTTATTTTCCTTTTGCGCAGACAAAGGGAGTATCCAAGAAAGTAGTGTTTGAAACTGAATAAATGTTGGAAAAAAAAAACAATGAGAAAACCATTTTTTCTTGAATAATAATTTCATCAAGATCGTCTATACAACCCAAAGTACACATTCAATATGCCAGAAGCCATGAAATTGTTTTCAAAAGGCCATACCAATATCTATTTCAAGGTCGACTCTCTCAAATTATGCAGCGTAGTAAAATAAAATTGAAAAAAAAAAAATGCCCGAATTTTCTTTTGTATCTCAATGGTAAGGGAGTTTGGCAACAGCCTTGTTCATGAACCTAAGATGACGATCAACCTACAAAAGAATTCAAATTTATAATAATTACACAGAGTTCGAGTTGCTCAGCTGACTCACATCTATCTGCTCCGGTACAATTTTTTGATATCCCACCTTTCCTTTCTTGGGGCTGATTGTCTGCGACTGTTAGTATAATCAGAAATAGTTTCATCTCAAGATATTTACTTCCGGATCCTCTTCATTAGTTTGAACTTGTAGATTCTTTTCATTACTTCCTTGATTTGTTTCTCTTTTTTCTGCTGCTTTAGTCTTCTTCTGTCTTTTTCTATTAGTACATATGCAGCAGCACAATCGATTTGCAATGAATTCGCATACGCTTTGCGAACATGCAAATGGTTTGCTCATGATGAGCTGATCACAGATAAACAATAAAATAGGAAGACCTAGCCATCCAGCAGTTTCAGATGCATGAATAACATGTTAATTTGTACCAATTAAAAATCCGAGAAGGACTCCCACCAAACTGTATAGCTGAGTTCGGTTCGTTTCTTGTTTCATTTCGCAATTCAGGGCGTTTGGATCAGTTGAGCACACCGGTGGATCAGTTGGAACACAGCATACAGCACAATTCATTCCATCGCAAGTGCTGCTACTGACAGACGATATTAAGAGGAAGAATGTGAAAACTATAAAAACTGTTTTTCTCATCTCAACTTAAATATAACTTATTTAATTTTCTGGCAGCCAGAACTTATCCATTTTCAGGAATACCAGAATGAAATGGCAATTCCTCAAGTTTTGTGATATAATTATATTCTCTTGAATTTGCACTTTTGAATACACATGGTGCTCTTTTGAAACTGCTAATTGATAATCAGCCGCATGAATGGGGTGATTAGTTTTTATCAACAAGTTTTTCAATTGCAACAAGAATTTTTTTTTTTCCTTTCTAACTTTATTCTTCTTTTGTTTGTGCTATCTGAATTATCCTTTTCGTTGCTAATCTGAGGAGATCTAAGCATTATCGAATCGTACTTGAGAGAGAGAGAAATCAGAAGTTCTTCATGAAATCATATGGGTTTGGTCCTACATTATTCTCTCTGCTTTTTTTTTTTAGAGTTGATGAGTTTTTTGAATTGCTATCAATTCTTATGCAAAATATTTTAAGGAGTTCTAGCGTCAGGGATATCAAGTGCCATGCAAGATCATTGTAGTTTCCTTCGGCTAACTTTCTTTGGTCAAAGAATCTTTTCTTCTCTCTGGGGCTGTCTGATCTGAACGAATAGAAGCAGCTGCATGCTAAGGGTGACCATCAGCTTTGATTACTAAAACAAAGTATTTTAATTATATTCTCACATACTGTTTCACAATATATATCTAAAGATGGAGCATTTTCATGTAGTTTAGAAGCATTTAGTAAAACACTAGTTGCTATCATTAAAAAATTACATTGTTTAGCTATTCTCGTTCACATAATCATGTTACAACATGAGGTGAACGATTATTATGTGGATTTCAGGTTTCAAAAGAGATCTTGAATATTATTAATTCAATCTGTTCTCTGAGAATCCTAAATAAAACAAAATTCAAGAATATACCTCTACTTAATTCCTTTTCTGATTGGTTTTCATTTAGAAAACAAGTTCGAATTATCAACATATTAGAATTCAAGTGAAAACATTTCCCAATTACCAAATACAACAATTTTGAGTTCATCTTTCCAACTTTTTTATACACATTACAAAATTCGTAGCTTGTAATAATAATTACTCGAGTTCTTTCGAGCATATGATGAGATTTTCCCTTTACTGTAAATGGGACATTTATAATTTTTGTTTTTCAAAAAAAATTCAAAATTAAAATTATTTCCTAATTCCAATTTTCCTCTAATCTATCAACCTGCGATCAACCAGGAAAAGTTGCCACTATAAAAATATCGTAGTAAATGTATCGAATTTATTCTCGGCCTCACTCAGTCCATTATAATTATTCCAGAGATCAGTTCGATATTGAAAATCTAATCAATTCTCAACAACCGTACGGCCATTATTTGATTTAAAGATATTCAATGGATCACATTACCTATATCAACCTAGTTGTAAATAGGAGTTCAGATAACTGTTTAAATTTGATTGCTCACTTATCAAAACGCGCAAGGGCAGCGCTTACTGAAATTTATTTACTCACGAAACTCAATATTCAATATTCTCTATTTGTATAAAATCAATTCTCGATATGAACAATCAATATCAAGGTCATATATATATAATGCTTATCTTTTTATGAGTTCACACTTGTAGGTCTCTCGGAAGATCTGCGTCATTATTTGTGGACTGGGGTTGCTCATATTGGATCTGGAAGCGCGAGAACTGAATGAACACTTGCTCGAGGGTAGTGTTGTAGATTGAGAAGTCTTTGATTTGACCTTGTGTTTTCATAGTCTCGAGGAAACTGAAAGCTTTACTGAAGCTGAAGTTGTGTGAAGGGATCTGGAAAGTCTGATTGCTTTGGCTAGCTTCAGGAACTTCAATAGCTTGCGGAGCAAATGATCGGACAATGTCAACAAGCGAAGGTTGAGCTAAGCTAACTTTAGTCAGGGTTATTTTATATCCCTGTCCAAACTTGGCTTTGAGTTCTTCAACAGGTCCAAGGCAGACAAATCGTCCATTAATCATTATGGCGATACGAGAGCAGAGATTTTCCGCTTCTCCCATCGAGTGAGTTGTCAACACTATGGAAGCTTCTCTTTGATTTAGGTTATCAGTCAGACTCTTCCAGAGGAACTTCTTGGCGATTGGATCGAGACCAGTTGAAGGTTCATCGAGGAATTGAATTTGAGGAGCCCCAAGAAGTGCAAGAATCACACAGAGTTTTCTCTTGTTTCCGCCACTAAGATGATCGGCTTTTTTCTTGAAATGCTCAGCCAATGACAGAATATCTTTAAAGTAGTTGATATTTTCCTCCAATTCTTGGCCATGCAAACCCTTCATTAGTCCAAATATCTGTAAATGCTCCTTCACAGTAAGGTTACCCCAGAGAGGATTAAATTGAGGACACACACCGACATTTTTGAATACATCGTAGATATTTCTATCTACCTCTCTGTTAAGAAGTTGGACTGAGCCTCCTGTTCTTGGAATCATCGCAGTCATGACATTAAATGTGGTCGATTTTCCAGCTCCATTGGGTCCCAAAAGCCCAAAGATCTCCTTTTTCTTGACTCCAAAGGTAACATCTTTCACAGCAGTGAATCCATTGCTGTAGACTTTGTTCATATGAACGAGTTTGACTAAATCTTGGCTTGCTGGGTTTCCAACTCGTTGTTCTTCTGCAATGATTGCTTGCTGATCTGCTACCAAATCTGGCCCTACCAAAAACTGGCTTGGTTGGACTTGCTGTGGGCGGAGATTATATCTCCAGCTATCAATAACGATTGTCGCACCCAAATATAGCAGAGTCATAACAACCATCACAATGATATAATACCATGGTTTGCTCCATATGTATGGAATTTGACTCACACCTTGTGATCCATATGGAATGATGATAGCAAGACACAGTGAAGCATCAAAGAATGTTGACATAGGCGAGAGGACATAACTGAGATAACGGAGTGGAGCTCCAATAGCTTTGTCGGCCCAAATCCAGCAAGGAATATAAGGAAGCATCCAAAGTAGGAAGGTCGCGAAAAGTCCAAAATATTTTTGGGAGCTCACGGCATTGGAGTACATCCAACTCCAAAAGTAGGCCATGGCGATCAGGTTCAGCGAATATCCATAGACAAAAATGTAAAAGAAGAAAATTTGCTGATTTAACCCTTTGATGTCGTAGATATAGGTGAACAAGACCACGACAGCAGCAACCCCTAGGGCTATGATGGCGTCAGCAACGAAAGATCCGACCCAATAGGGGAGAGTTCTGCAGCCCATCACTTTTAGCATGTATTTGACATTGTCCTGCTTTTCTTTCACAATCAGGAACATGTAGATCGAACTACTTAATGAAAATCCAAGCAGAGTGTAGATAAGAAGCTGAATAGCTTTGACAAGGTCTCCGGTTGCACCACTAGTATCCGTTCCTAAGACACTCGTGTATAGGAAACCGAAGATTATGAAGAGTAATGGTGAGAAATAGAAGAACATGTTTTCGGTATTTCTGACAGTTTGGAAGAACTTTCTCATCAGGAGAGCGGTAAACTGGTCCCAAAAGACATATCTTGGGTTATGATTGATGCTATCCGGAGCTTTAATTTGGACTTCTTCAGTCTGAATCGACACATCATTAGGATTAGCTATTTTAGCGAGGTACTTTTCTTCTTCCAACCCTATATTGATGAAAGCATCTTCGAGCGAATTCATCTCTAAACTGACTTTTACGTTTTGGTGGCCTTCTAATTCTGTAAATAACTTGGCAAATCGATCTTGTTCGGTGAAAGGTAGGAGGAATTTTTGGACGCCTGGAGCAGAATCTTCTACTCGGACTGCGGAAGGGATGGATGATTGAACGAGATTTGCAATGTGTTCTGGAGTTGATGTATTGTTTGCTCCCAGACTTATCTGCTCTTCTTTGTGAGTTAACACTAAGTGGTAGCCGACACCAAATTTCTTTTTGATAAATTCAGAAGAGCCTACACAGAACAGCTTTCCTCTGGTTAACACTCCAATACGGTTAGACAATTCATCTGCTTCATCAAGATGGTGAGTTGTGAGGACAATTGTTCTTCCTTCTTCTCGGAGTGCCTTTAGGATGTCCCAAATGCCTCTCCTAGTATTTGGATCCATGCCGGAAGTTGGCTCGTCCAAAAAGATGACTTTGGGGTTTCCAATAAGGGAGATAGCAAGACTCAACTTTCTTTTGTTTCCTCCACTGAGAGTTGGGGCGAGTTTATCGGCTTCGCTTGTAAGATGGCATTTCTGGAGTAACATTGCGATAATATTACTAAGTTCAGGTTCACCGATTCCTCTAACCAAACCAAAGAATCGCAAGTGCTCTCTAACAGTGAGGTAGTGGAATAGAATGTCTTTTTGAGCGCATAAGCCAATGTTTAGTCGAATCGATTCGAAATCATCAGAAAAATCTCTTCCATCGTAGTTAACTTCGCCACCGTCGTTTCTAAGAATACCAGTAAGCATGTTTATGGTGGTCGTTTTTCCAGCACCATTGTGTCCAAGGAGACAGAATATCTCTCGTTCATACATGCAAAGAGAGACACCATCTACAACTGCGACTCCGTTGAATATTTTTCTAAGGTTCCTGACAGCAAGGTTTTTGTGACGTTGCTCAATTCCTGGGATTTCTTCATGGTAGAGAGCGGAGCTAAAATCAGGACCATAGGGAGAAAGTTTAGCATTTGGTACCAGCGAATCTTTCAATTCAATATTCATCTTTGAAATTACTTGCTCAGAGTCATTCAAAGGCTCAACTTCTGTGGTTCTTCTTCTTCGCAAGCAGAAGCAATAAGATTTTTTGACTTCACCCTCCATAGGAATGACGGCGTCAAAGTATAAGAAAAGTAAGTAATAGAGGATGGCATCGAAGATCAGCATCGAAAATCCGATAAGAAAATTGTAGCCAGGGATAGAGGTGTTGGCACCTAAAACATCAGCTGTCATTAAGGCCATAGGAGTTGATGGAAGCAGACTGACCAAAATATTGACTCCCAGAGTTTTCTGGCGCTGCCCAAGCAAGAAAGCAAACGATTGGAGCGAAAAGAAGATTCCACCCACTTGAATCGCAAGCTTGGGACTTGAGAAGAATGTGCTCAACGTCAATGTTAATGGAGCATATGCTAATGCGGAAACGATAAATATGCCATAGAACGCCAAAACCTGGGGGATAGTGGTGATAAAGGCGAAAGAGAGGATGATGGGCAGACCCATCAAAGCCGCTTTCATGATGGCAACAATTAAAACTCCCATATTATAGCTGAAGGATGACAGACCATTCATAATCATGAGCTCTTTGAGTTTCTCTTTTCTTTCGTTAACGACATCTCCTATCGTCACACGGACATAGCCATTGAATGAGTTGCCGACAAGAATCATAACCAGATATCCAAAGAGAGAGTAATCGGGATTCTTGAGATTGTCACGGAGCATGTATATCAATACTCCGCTGATTATAGGAGATAAGAGAAGTCCAAGCATTGACCTCTTGAACCGGTTGAGCTGTATTTTGTACCTGTAAAAACAGGCTGCAAGCTGTACTGAGAGTGACATTTACAATTTTTGTAAATTCAATTGATAAAATTTGCCTCAATTAGGCTCTTAAGCCGAAACTTAATCAATTTTAAGCAACTATGAAGTTTAATAAAGATAGATCCTGATTTTAAATATATACGCTTGATCCCGTAATAAAGTTGACTAAGTTGTGAATTCCTGAAATAATGCTGAGGGGCCTAATATTAAGGACCTTGCAAAAATGCCATGAAGCTAAAAACCGCGACTGTAAGAAATAGAATTCGAACAAGATGTTTGAAAGAAATCAGCGAGATCTGTAGCCGTCTTTTGTCGAACTTGACAAGGGGTAAGTGTGAATTATAAATTGTCCAATATGACAATCGCTTGCTTAAACTCATAAAGCTTCAAGATTGGTGTAAGTGGAACTGATTACATACCGATGGATGAATTTAACTATCCAATTCATGAATGATGACAATGATAAAAGTTCTACTCAGTATCTTTTACAATCATGTGCTTGTCTATGACTACGGTTTGCTGAAGATTAATTGCTTTCAATTGTTTTTATTTAAAAAAATGTAGATTTCTTCAAACGAGTTTTTTGATCGTGCTTGTACATGGCACGTAAATCCAAGTAATCTCAGACGACTTCTTCATCAATAGAGGTTTTTTATCGCTGGAGATCAATCGCGACTTATGAGTTTTCAAACTCGAATTACTTTGTGTTGTTGTGCTTTTTATTTCATACCCTCCAGAGTATCTTACAAATTAATAAGTAGCAGAGAAGTCATTTATCTGAACAAGCTATTTAAGGAAAGTGATTTATGATAGCGACAATTTCCTGGCTCGAGGCATCGAGGGACCTTCCTCTGAATTTTAGAATCAAAATAATAGACGAAAGATTTGTTGCAAAGGTATATCTTCTCAAAACACAAGCGATTTAAATAAGTTGTTTTGATAAATAGGAGCAGCTACGCTCATGAAACCGCAACCTTGGAACATACTAAATAAAGTAAAGAAAGCTAGCTAGTCCATGAGTTAATTAAATTGAAAGCATTAAAATTCATGTGAAAAAAATATTTTATTTGACATTGTTCAAGTTTCGCATTTTCATTTAACTGAATTGATGACTCTGCTCGTTATTCCAAATAAAATGCAGGTGCAAGTGGGAAAGCTGAATTGGAGAGAAACATGCAATAGACCTCGAAAATTGAAGAAATCGCTGTCTTTCCCAACAGTTTCAAAATGTTTGGTCGATAATGTCAGCAACAGGAATGGGTCTGTGGGAAAAAACGAAGCTAGAAGTTCAATCGATGAAAATGTATTAGAAAAAGAAGAAATAATGACAGAGTGCTCGATTCCAAGCAAGTTACAATCAAATCATCAAATAATTTTCGAACACGAATTGCAAACGATCAAAACTGGTATACCTCCAAAAGAACCTCAAAGTCAGCAGTGCACAGATACCGAAATATGGCCTTACTGCGCAATTGGACTTGTTTCAGTGTATGATAAAGTGAGAGAAGCAGAAGTTGCTCGAGGATCGGGAGTATTGATTGCCAGAAATATTGTCTTGACGGCAGCTCACGTAGTGGCAAATAAGAAACATATAGATATTCATTTTATTCCTGGAGCCGGAGGCTGGGATACTCCATTTGGTGTAATAGATGTAATTTCTTGTTACTATCTGCCAAATTACAAGCTTAACTCAAATGAAGACGTTGCAGTTCTCATGCTTGCAGAACCTATTGGGAACACAGTCGGATATTTTGGATTACATGTCGGGAATCAAACTAACTTGGAGAAAATGATAAGAGAGAATAAGATGTTCGAGTTATGGGGTTATCCAATCGGAAACAATATTTCAATAGGAAGGAACTACTATGAACTATGGGGATTTAAACAAGCTTTAAGTGAAATAAAGAATGGCATGCTCATAGGGTCATTTCAGACAAATACTGGACATAGTGGCTCAGGAATATTTTACAGGACAAAAAATAATGAGTGCTACATCGTTGGAGTTCACGCAGGGAAGGGTGTCAAGCAATCATCCACACATACTTGGATCACCTTTGATCTCTTTCAACACATTAGAACGTGGTTGAAAGATACAGAATTGAACCTTTCTAACGAGCAGAGGAGTCTCTCTTCTCTTAACTCTTTTGCGAAGACAAAGTATGAAAATCTAAGAATCTTAAATATATCAGATAATTTCATTGCCTTGAAAGAACTAATTGCGCTACTGAGGAAGCAGCACTCCAATAAAAGGAGATCAGATTCAATGGTTGATGATGATAATGGTGAAGCTGCAATACATCGTCCAAATAAAATATTCGAAAACCTATTAATTTTGGATCTATCATTCAATCCAATCAGTTCAAAGGAATTAGGTGTACTTGCAAATTACTCATTTGGTCCAAATTTGCACTCCCTTTGCCTATCACATTGCGGTTTTGGAGATGAAGGAGCTCAAGTGTTGGCTGAAAATGACAGTTGGACAAACCTTTGCATTCTTAATTTATCCTATAATAGCATTTCTGATGTCGGAACTTCTAAACTTGTGCAGAATTCATGTTGGACAAAGCTTAAACACTTTGATATCTCTAGTAATAGATTAGCTGAGGAGGGGGCGACAGAATTGGCTCGACATTTTCATTGGACGAACCTAAGGACATTAGATATATCTCACAATAAAATCGGTGTTGAAGGAGCCATCGCTATTTCCAAAATTCAATGCTGGCAAGAACTCTTAACTCTTAGACTCTCCAACAACCAAATAAAGGATAGAGGGATAGCATCACTAGCAAGAAATGTCTATTGCACAAATTTGCAGACTTTAGAATTAGCTTCCAATGAAATAAGCGATGAGGGTGTGATGGTGTTAATTAAAAAAACTACTTGGCATGAATTACGCAATTTGGACTTCAGTAATAATATAATCGGCGATAAGGGTGCCGAGAGTCTATCGACAAATACTACCTGGAGTTGTCTTCGAAAAATTGATTTATCAGGTAATAATATAACCAGCAGTGGGCTTGTAAGTCTAATGAGTGGCACGAAGCTAAAAAAATTGCAACTTGCGAACAACAAAATAGCTGAGGTTGAAGGTGGGTACGATAATTTATTATTAACATCCCAAAACAAAAACCTCTCGATGCTTGATTTATCTTCTAATCAATTGGATGATGACTCTCTAAACAAAATTAATTCATTCAATACCCTGATTTCTGTCAACATTGCGGATAATAGTATTGGAGATGAGAGAGCCAAAATAATTGGAAGAAATCAGAGCTGGATTAATTTAGAAAACCTGAACCTATCATCAAATAATCTCAGGATAGAAGGGATAGAATCAATTGCTGAAAATAGCACTTGGAGACATCTTTTTCGACTTGATCTATCAAATAATAAACTCTGCGCCAAATGTGCTCTGATATTGGGTCAAAATACGAGCTGGACAGAGCTTCAAGAACTCAATCTTTCCCGAAATCTCTTCGGCGACGAAGGAGCAGCAGCAATCTCACAAAATATCAGCTGGAAAACACTGAGAAACTTGGATTTATCTGAGAACAACATATATCTGCTAGGAGCTCTTGCTTTACTCAAGAATAAATATTGGGGGAATCTGGAAGAACTTAGCTTGCAAAGAAGCTACATAAATTCGAAAAATGAGAAAAGTAGGCTCCAGCATAAGAATTTTCGAATCAATTTGAAAAATATAACATTTAAGAGAGTCCGAGGAGAAAGATCAAAGTCAGAAAAAATTGATTTAACTAAGCATGAACTAGCTTTGAATGTCCGCTACACTTGGGAGCAGGACGGCCATTGGAATAATTCTAACGCGTTTGAGTTTCAAAAATTGATTTTAAGTTCCAATAAATATTCCCATATTCAGCAGCAATTTACTTTGGATGATTCTGAATTCATGAGTCCTTATAGAAACTCTGAAGACCCCACGTTGCTATTTGCTCGGCCTCCAACTTTCGTCCCTTTGCTTACCAATATTGATACAAGAGATGCAGAATTCTTATTTCCTAACATTGAATTCATTGATTTGAGCTATAACTATATCGGAGACAAAGGAGTCGCAACTCTTGTTGAAATAGCTGCTTTGCAAAAAATAAGTTCTCTCAATTTGAAATCGAATTTAATCACTGCTGAAGGAGCAAGTAAAATTGCTGCGAAAAAGGACTGGATAAACTTGGAGTGTTTAAATATTAGCTGGAATCCAATAAAGTTTACAGGTGGACTATTGATCTTTAAAAATGTCGAATGCTGGTATAAGCTAAAAATACTATACCTGATAGAAATCGGTCTTGACCCAGCAGAAAAACAATCATTTTTGGATAAAGTTGAGCTGAGAACTTGTCATGCTTCGAGAAGTAGATGGCCAAATAAAATCATTTGGATTTGGAGGTCTACAATCCGGCAAGTGATAAGAAATATTCCAATAATGAGTTGCCAATTTAATGCCGAAGGACTGTTCGATACTCAAGAAGAATTTAGCTCTGAGGTCAGTATTTATGAGTATAATCCCCAACCAGTTGACGTCTTTGTATAATTTGATGGGTCTTCATAAGCAAGCTGATCCAATCGTGCTTTATTTTATATCCGATTCGTAAAAAGAGACTTTACAATCAATTTTGAATCGGTATTTCAAGTAGAAATAACCCAGAGTTCCATGATATATTATAAAGATCGAGCAATAAGACCACAACAGAGCTTATATTTTGCCGATTCAGCGCTACTTAGTATGAAAGTGATTTCTTTCTTCCAGTTGAGACTTTTTTCTACATGAGTAAAGTTCTCAACTGATATCATAACTACTTACTAAGTGCACAATAGCTAAGTTTGATATATACTTGCGAATTAATCTAGACATAACTTTGCTTTCTATACATCATCTTTTAACATGAAATTAAGAATTTATTCGGAGTGTTTCATGAGTCAATCACAATTTGATTTTATAGTGGGCCTCGATTGTTTTAAAAAATTTCAATCTCTTCTGGATTGTATAAATGAAGTGTTATCGTAAGCTTTCTTGAGTGAGGAGAGCATTTCTTCATTCTTTTTTAGTTGTCTAAAAAAATTCAGTCGATATAATGAAGAGAGAAAAAAAAGTTACGCTTGAATCTGAAATGATATCTCATCGATATCGTAGACCATCTGATGAGTATGTCTGCTCATGTCAAATTGATGAGTATGTCTACTCATATCTGTAGGAGAGTGATAAAAAGAACCAAGTTCACTCTCATTCAGTCGACCAGAGTCCTGTAGGTAAAAGGATGGCTGCTGTTCTGTTTTTACAGACTCTGTATAGCCAGTAAGGTGCAGAACTCTCTCATTTCGTTCAAGTCCAGTCTGAATGATATTTGTAATCTCTTGTAGCTGTTGAATTTTTTGAACTTTTGTGGTGCTATCCAAGAACATATCTTCATAAAAGTCAAGAGCGTGGTTGATATAGTAAGCATAATCATTTGGTTTGTCAATTAAGACTTTTAAGCTTTCTCCAGTTTTGGAAATTATTGAAGCGTGTTCATCTCCATAATCAATCCTCAAGATAGTCCTGTCACTAAATAAGACCTTTACTGTCCGATTTTTGTAAGCTTCGAAACACCCTATTGGATTAGTAACTTTTTGCAAGAGTTCAAAGTTTGCAGCACGTGGGTCAAAGTTGATATCATATGTTCGGCTTTTGTGTTGATTCTGAGGCTCATTAAGAGTCACAATTTTTGCTTTTGCTTTCATTCTCAAAGCTTCGTTGACAGGCTCATGAATTTCATAACCCTCCGGACATTTAGAGTTTCTTATCCGAGGAGGAATGGTGTCTTTGTGGAATTTCATTTCGTATTCATCTTCTTCCTTTGCGAGAACGCTTCTTTCATTAGTGAGATATTGAGAGAAGAATGTTCCCTCATTGTTTAATAAAAAGATGGACTGATCTCTGGAGCTGTAGATGACAGCTTGTCCATTGGAACTGAGCCAAATTACGAAATCTTTTGTATATTGGTAATATACAGGCGAGTCATTTCTGTATAAATCAGCCAAGGGAGATTTATTGTCATCCTTCCAAGAATCCTTTCCAATAGGGATTTCGTCGGTTTCATCCAGTGCCTTGATATCTTTTGAAAGCTCAGTATACACAACATCAGCGCTTGTATCCGTCAATTCAGTTAAATTTTGCTTGAGTAAGTATTCAGTGTCACGTTTTGGAGTTTGAAACACAGGTTCTGGTTGCTCATTGAAATTATTAAAATTTGGGAAATGTGAAAGTTCTTGAAGATTTTCATTAACCCATCTTCCAAAGTCAAGCGAAAAGCGAGCGCTGATATTAATTGTTTTTCCTCTCTGGGATAGAACTTCTTCATATTTGGCAAGAACGATATATAGGGGATAGCTCCATTGTACAGGAAAGTCCCATATATTAAAAATTTTTTGAACCTTTACATATTCGTAGCCCATCTTCATCACGTTCATTTCCTTTTTCATGCTCTTTGCCGAAGTTCCAACACTATTGAGGAAGTCTTTGGTAAAATTTTCGGTGTCTTCACCGAGCATGGCGCGATTCACCCATAGTGGTTTCTTCTTTGGCAAGTATTGTTGATAATCAACTTGGAATAGGAAGCCATTTGGAAAAAGAGTGATTTTTGCTAAATCATCCACAGAAGAAAACTGAATGCTGCCATCAGGTAAAATTTTAAGATATTTCTTGATCGCAGACTCTGTCCTTCCCCATCCAGCCTTCAGGCATTTCTTAAGTAGCAGTTTCTTGGGCTCATCTTCAAACAAATCCTCGTGACTAGCAAGAGTTTCTTTACCAAAAATATTGTGAACCTGAAATTATGTGTTTAGATGAAGGTTATTTTCTCGGCTTGCAGTTGAGGCTAATTACCTTGAGTGTCGTGTAAAGTTTGGATTTGATATTATCTCTGACTGGGGTGGTTTGCAGGTTGAAACGGAGCTTGGTACCGTTGTTTTGGAAGTAGCTAATGCAGCCTATGACAATTTGTTAAAAGATTTTCTTTAGAGAAACTCTTTAGGATCTATCTGTTTACTTAGTTCATTCTGAATAATCTGAGCGGTCTTGTCAGAGAATGTGGCATGAACTCTTCCATCCTCAAAGCAGCAAACCTTTTCAAGGTTAAAAGACTCCATCGAAAATACTCGGATATCTTTGAAAATTTAAAATAACTGTCAAATAAAGACTAAATTTCAAATATTTGTTAAGTATCAAAATGTCCGTTGAAATTTGAAATTTGCTAATCTGGTTTTTTCGTATAGACTATTTTTTTTTTGTAAGTTAGATCTTTCGCAACATTTTTATTGATTTCTTTCTGTTTTAACTTTTTACTGTCGAGTAATAAAAAGATAATTCATTTCTTAAGATATATGAAGCTGGAAGGGGTACTTGCAAGTAATCAAATTTTAAAAGGCTCATAATATGCTCTTACCTGCTAAAATGCCTCTCGGAATATAATTTGGTCTACATCGAAACAGAGATGCATGTTGGCTTTCCCAACCATCTCGAGAAGACGCTTTTGAACTTCGTCATCACTAGTTCCAAGTTCTCTGTGTTTCTTGAGATAAGTATAAACCTTTGTTTTGAATTTAATATGAAGGTAAATATAAAAGACTAAAATACCTTGTCAAAGGTATCAGCTCCCATAGCCTGCTTGACTTTGTCCTTCATGGCATTGATTTTGGCTTCTTTTGAGTCGACTGTCGATATGTTGTTTGCTACTCCCTTCTTAGTAAGTAGTGATGAATTATTAGAGCTTTCCATAGATTGCTCACGAATTTCTGACGAAAATTTGAAACATCCAATTAATACGTTTAAAATGAAATTTAGCAGCTACCTTCTAACCCTCCGAAAGTTGTTGGAGTTGGTGGGTCGTTGATTCTGTTCAGTTGCTGCTTGTACAAATTAATGACATCCTTAAGGTCGTTTTTCGAAGCTTTGTTAGTGAGACGATAATCTTCATTGTCATCCTCATCCTCGCTATTGTATACTTCAAATTCTTCTTCATAATAAGCTGTGAGCCCTGCAGATTTATCAAATTTGTCTGTGAGTCCTTGTTGCTGTATTTTCTTTGCCAGTGCAGGGAGCGGACGATCATCATAATAGACCTGAGCATGTTGAACTTGTGAATATTCAGTCTTGATGGTCATGTTGCTAGCCGTGGTTTGAGCATTTTTATTGTAAGTGTTATATTTATTAGTCCCTTGGCTTGGATCAGACCTTCAGATGGATG
>ENA-UOUE01000791-UOUE01000791.1-compost-metagenome-genome-assembly--contig:-NODE-791-length-23716-cov-11.642921_pt1 | contig 23716 bp, 23 predicted proteins | sample MGYA00238146_ERZ747223 | MGnify/ENA primary metagenome ERZ747223 (study PRJEB28781, sample SAMN06268865) | compost metagenome | isolation source: single cell | place: USA: California, Emeryville, Joint...
CGTTTGCAAAATCGGAAATATTCCAAGTGAACGCTTTCATATACGCTTCAGATTCTGTATTTACGATTAGTCTTAGAAGCTTCACAATTTGAAGTCTGATTTCCTCTCCTTTGGAGTAATTCAGTTACAATTCCAGGGAATTCATGAGGTCACCTTGTTCTGGATAAGGAATGAGGTTTATTCTCGCAAAAAGTGCTTTAAGGAGTGAAGCCATGATGTCCTCGTCGATATTTGGAACCTGCTTGATAAAACTAAAGGGTTTTCGTTAAAACCGAGGCGATTTCTCGATAGAATTACGCTTGTAACAAACCTAGCGCCAGTTCTCTGTGCTTTTCAACTTTATCGTCCAATACTTTGAGCAAGTTCTTGAGGATTCCTCTTTCAAATACTATCTTTATGACCTGAGGCTTGTTTTCGCTTGAAAAAATTCCATTTTTGATATTCGTCAATCCATTCCTTCTGAGATTTCTGTCCTGAAGCGATAGATTAAGATGGGAGGGTGGTTCAAAAACTGTGGAATGCCGAAAGACAACGTACTTGGTGCTTGCTCAGTTATTGAACAAGCTGCCAGGATCCGTGCTGCAGGATTACGAGTCTGAACTGTTATGCTATTTGCTCAATGGATTGAGTGATGACAATGAAGAAGTGATCGCTAAAACGAAGGAACTCATCTCCGATGTCGGCAAAAACATTAGAAAGATGCAGATGGACCTTGAGCCTAGTAAAGAAAGCAACACTGTTTAATGTCTGTACTTTCGTTTCCTTTGATAATGAGTAAATAAAACCTGCGATGTCTGTGATGAAGTGAAGAGTTTCTCTATATGGTTTTTGCACGTCGCGATTTTTTCAAACGTGAGAGCGCAGCTAGTCATTATCTGTTTATGATCGTTGATATGGACTCGAATCAAAGAAATGTTAATACAATGATAACATTAACACCTTCCTTCGTTTGAACAGTGTATTACTATTTAAGTTTGCCATGGCACTAGTGAAAGGATAATCGTAAAAACTCAAAGATCGATAGTGATAGTCATAAAGTCCAAACATCTTAAGTTAGATGAGTTACTATAAGAAAATTCACTACCTAATTCAATACCCCGCTTTTTCTAATGAAACAATATGTAATAGCTTTAGTGATTAGTTTCGGATGGATGATTTTTCAGCAGACGGAACCAGAAAATTGTATATTTTATCACATTACGCACCAGTTTGCAAGACCAACGGTATAGAACAAAAATTATAGAAATTTCTCAAACACCAGTGCTCTTTCAAGGTAATTCGAAATCTTTTTATGCTTCGTCTTTCTTGCCTTCACCAGTCTTTTGGACCACAATCAACATGTAGTTATCATCTAAACCAGAAGATTAGAGTCTCCCTTAATGAAAAATTATACCTGGAGCCACCATGATCTCATAGTACTTGGACCTTATTCTCAAAAACGTCAAATTATTCTACAACAACCAGTTATTCAGAGCACAACTCGGCTATTTTTACATTAGGATCAAGGTCTCTGACCACGCTTCTCGCTTTCTTTGCAAGCGCAGGAATCGTTTTTGAAATACTTTCACTGAGTTCTTTCTTATCCTGTCCAAATGTGTTTCTGATGATGTTCTCTTCGCTGTTCACGATGAGCAAGCCCTCAACAGAACTGTGGGTCTTAATTCTGTTTATTGTTTCTTCGACTTCAGACTAATCATCACGATGAGACACGAGTGATAGATATTTCCTTTTACCATTTTGAAACTCTCTTATCCCGAAAAAATTAAATTGAGTTATAGAGTGCCTTTGGAATATAAAAGGCACTGCCCTTAGTAAATTAAAAGATTTTACAGTTGAGTTTTTGAATTAGGAAATTTATATCGGCTACCGGAAATGGCAAGCGAACAAGAAGATGCTGAATACTTTAAAGCGAAGCTTTACACGAACTTCAGAGACACTGGCCTGGTAGATAACCTCAAGGTAACAAAAACAAGCGCTTTTGGTCTCAAATCGTGTTTTAGGCCCAGTTGAGATTCAAATTATTAGAAAAGCTCCAAAAGAAAGACGCGTCAAACAAAGGTATGGTACACTCAGTTGGCCCTTATGACTAGGTTTTGCAGAAAACATCCCTAGAAATCTCCAAGACAGCCTTCCGCCTAAAAAGGCTCTGCTGCACAGGATCATCGTGAGTCTGATTTCAGAGTTCATGCAGAAAAACGACTACAATTACTCGAATGCCGTGTTTCTTCCCGAAGCCGGGTTTACAAACCAGATTTTGATTCGGTCTGAAATGGTCGATATTCTCAAGGCCGACCGACTACTTGAAGTAAGAGATTTATTAACCACTTCTCTAATTTCACATGAAAACCAAGGGGAAAGAGGGTAGATCGCTTCTGGACGTCATGATTGACTACGTGTGGAGTCTGTTGGAAGGCAGAAATTTGAAGGTGAACGCGGGCTGCCAAACGGATTTCGATGGAAGCAATTTGAACCTCGAGCAGAAGTTGAAAAAGGTGGAATACGAATATCATACCAAATTCGAAGACAATATGAGCGAGAAGAGTCTCCAGTTTGATGAGAAATTCTTGAGACTGAAGAGGGAGTACGAAGCGAAGATGAAAACCGAGCTGGAAGCGGAAATTAGCCGTATTCGCGATTTTGAGATCGCTGCCTTGAAAATCGAGGAAGCGGAGAAATACCGCTTGAAAATGGAGGCGTATCGTGAGGAACTCGAAAAGATGTATCTTGATAAAGTGAATAAGCTGAGAGAAAGAGAGCGAGACACTATCGAGAGATGCAAGCAGCAGATTAAGGTAAATAATAAGTTCTCTGAGGCATAGTCCATAATTGTTTCCCTTGTAGAATTTAGAGGCAGCCAGTTACGAGCACAGACAGAAAGTGTTGAAAGATCTCGAGATTCAAAAGCTTAAGGAAAAAGATTGGGAAGGCCACACAGGTCTTGAGAAAGAGGTGAGTTTGATTGTGGACTCCTAACGTAATTGTGTGTGTGTTTAGAGACTTAAATCCCAGCAAGAGAAGATCCAGAGCTTGGAGAGGGATTTAGTCAGACAGAAGAAAGAGATGGAGTTAGAGAAAGAGCATCTGAAGCTGAGCCTTGAAAAATCAAAGGATGAGTAAGTAGTTCAACGCGAATGTTTTTGTGAAATTGATTTAATTAGCGCGAGAAAAGAGTTACTTAAGGAGCTTGATCAAGACAGAATCAATATCTATCAAATGAAGGCGACGCTGGAAGCGGATGCGATTAAAATCGAGCAGTATAAGGCGGCATCTGAGAGCTATAAGGAGCAAAACGAGCGTTTGTTGAAAGAAAACGCGCAGTTGATCGACGAATTGCAGTCCTACAGAAACAGTCAAAAGGACGCGGATAAAGAGATCACTCGGCTTCGAGAAATGATTGAAAGTCTGAAGACGAATCTGAAGAGAGAAGAGGACCATTTGAAGAGATATGAGCAACAGGTTCAGTCATTTGCTGCAGAAAACGACCAACTTAGAGCGTAAAAATTGACTCATTAGGACAACTTTTAAATGAGTATTGCTGGATGTAGAGGGTTGGAAGAGTACAGCAAACTCTTAGAGCAGAAAAAGCAGGAAATTCTTGAGATCAATCAGCGACATATTAAAGACATTGAGCACTATCAGCATGAAATCGAGAGGGTACTCATCATTTTCGAAAAATAAATCTGATGTTTTTTTTTCATTCTTCCAAACAATCAGGTTGATAAAGAAAAAGAAGAACTGAGAAGACAATTACAGGAGAACCTCCACGTAAGCAGAGCCGACTTTGGCGGCCAGAAAGATTTTTCAAGGTCCATCGTAATGGCTCCTCAGAGTAATCAAAGTAACTAGACCCCTCAAATATAATCTGATACACTTTTTTTCTAGGAGAAGAAAATTTCAACGTATTGGGGCTTTTGGACCGTGAAAGAGAGCCTAGAAGCCAGCAGAAATACCAACCAACACAATCATATGCAGGGTCTTTGAGTGGAGACGATCCAGCTTCAAGACTCCAGGCTATCAAGAGAGAATTGGACGAACTGAAAAGAAAAAGAGAGGAAGAAATTGTCGCTACGTACTACCAACCAGAGGAAACGAGAAGAATCTTAACCAAGACAGATCATCCTTCCAGAGTCCACCATTCGCCCAAATTCAGACACGAGTTTGAGCACAAGCCTTTGGATATATCCCCACAATTAGATATCTCCGGCGACCTGGAGCATTTGCAGCAGAGACAAAAAGCTCTTCGAGCTGAATTTTTCGCAGAGGACGTGAAAGCCACTACAAGCTCAAGGCAATATACAAAAGTCTCGCCAGTTGGTGTACACGGGCGAGCCAGGTTTGATGAGCCCAAGGGAGTCGATATCTCAGGCGATAAATTCGACGCGATGTTTGATAAATATTCCGATAAGCTGCTTGAGGAGACTCCCATCCAAAAGAAATTCGACGACCTCGGAGGCTCAACCTTCGAGCATAAGAAGGAAGGAAACGCATCTGGCGTGAGAGACCTTTTCAAAGTTGAGCCTAATAAGCCCTCTACTCGCACTGCAGCCCAAGAAAGCAACATTTTCGAGAACATCGGCGGGTCTAATCGCCAGGCCGGAAACGAGCCACAACCGTTTATGTTTAAGAACAAAGAAACCAAACCGACAACGACGACGGCTACGGCAGCAAATGAAAATAAATTTGCGAAGAATGCTGGAAAAGGATTAGGAAGCAAAAGCTCTGCCGAAGATGAATTCGAAGTGTAAGGATTAAATTTCTTGATAAAGCCTTATCTTATTAATAAAACCTAGGGTTGAAGACTTCGACTTTTAAAGAAAACCATTGAATCGTATAGATTAAGCTATCTATCATTTATGAATGTCTATTGTAATTTTCTCTAATCACTTGTAATCTTTTTATTTTCATAACCTTCGCCTAATTAAAATAAAATATTCTTTTGACAGCAAATCATGAATACAACAAAAGAAGGCTATGTCTCGATCTTCACCAAAGCTGCTGTTGAAAAAAAGAAAAACAAACAACATTTTTTCGAGAACCAAGGCTTAGGTACTATAACCTCGACTTTCCTTTTTATGAGCGCGTTTCTTTGAAAGCCAAACTGGTGAATAAAAAGAAAGTCAAACTAAACGAGCAGCAAGAAGAGCACACGATCATCACACCCATAGACCCATTACTTCCATGTGTTGAGATCGCATTGAACCCCTCGATGAACCTCGAAAAGCTCTATTCTACTCAAGTACTCGCATTGGTAGAAATCTATAAAAGCTTTTATGCTCTAGGCCATTCAGCGGTTCCTATTGTGGGTGATGGGTCGAGATCACATCAATCCAATGTGGTTTTTCTTAAACGTAATCAATTGCTTCGGAATGTCTTTGCTCATTGCACTCTTTCAAAGAATAAATCCTCGCTTAAGACAATCGTGCTGCTATCGGTCTCGCGGCTTGACGCAAGCGAATTCGAGGGCTTTATCAATGAGAATAAAGAGACTTACCTTGCAAAATATGTTAATAAGCATTGCTACACGCGATTTAAATCTGGGCCGTTTATGATGCACGTAATCGTCTTTTCTCAATGAATTGTAGCAAGCGTGAGATATATATATAGGACGAGGACTTTTGGTTTAATATCTTCAGCACACAATCCAAAGATCTTCGAGGTGGAGTCCAAGAGACTAAAGTCCCCCAGAACACGATCAAATATGAAGGAAAATCACAGGATGAGATAATTTTGCAGAAATTCGAGGCAAACATCCTCGATAAAGATGAGTTACAGCTGAATTTATACCCTTCGAGACGGCTTGAAGTCTTCGATGATTTTTTGGAGACACAACCGCCTACTAATTCCAAAAATAATACAAATTTGTCGAGGAAAATTCTTGGTGTTGACTGCGAAATGGTATTGAAATCTGACTGAATAATCTTGTTCATTCTTTGCGGATAAGGTGACGACAAAGGAGGGTTTGGAGCTTGCGCGCATTTCAATAGTTGACTACAATCTCCAGACTGTTTACGATACATTTGTCAAGCCAACAAACCAAATATTAGACTATAACACAAGGTATATATTGAATTTCCGCTGTGCAATGGAGTTAACAGGATTTGTTTGCTTTTAGGTATAGTGGAATACTTCCCGAGCATTTAGCTGAGTGCACCGTGACGCTCAAAGACGTCCAGAAGTATTTCTTGGAGCTGGTTAATCGCGATACCATACTCGTCGGTCATTCGCTCGAAAACGACCTAAGGACACTTAAGGTAAGTTAAAAGCTATTCACATTACTCAGAGATGTGAATAGATCATTCATGAGAAAGTTATCGATACTAGCGTGCTGTTTCTAAGTGGTAAAGGGTTCAAGAACTCACTGAAGACGCTGGCTCATAACTACCTTCATTTGGATATTCAAAAGGTAATTTCCTCGAGAGATTAGTCGAGTGACGAAGGAATTAGGGAACACATAACAGTATCGAGGACGCCAAGACGGCTCTTGCGTTGGCGAAGTTCAAGGTGGAGATATTGGATAACTTCGAACATAAACTGAATAATAAAACGCCAAGCCTTGACGTAATCGAAAGTTTGGCGAAGAACCGCAAATCGATATTGCCATTGGACGCTACTACTCATCTCAAAACCGTGCTAAAATGTAAAGTGCTTTAAGATTTATCATATGACGCATGTTTAGACGGGACATCTTTCGATGAGATCAAAGAAGAGAAATTCGATGAAATCCTCGTGAAAGCCAAAAAGTGGTTGAGGATGGGTAAGACAAACAGTGTAAAGGCTCCCGATGTTATCGTCGCGAGAATTCGGGACTTGGAAGCGTTTAAACTCGGACAAAATAAAGAATCAGATGATCAAGGTAATTTTTAGTTTTCTGCAAATAGAAGCTGATTTGATGGATAATAAAGACTTAGAGGAAGGTGAGTTCACAACAGGAGAAATAAAAGAAGTCCGAAGTAGTTTACTTAAGAAAATTTCAAAGGGAATTGAGGAAATCGCCTCTGAGATAAAGGAAAATATTGGTAATTTCTTCTTTGACTCTTAAAATAATAATACTCAAAATCCTTTTAGTGTATGTAATAACCTCCGAAGGGGCTTCTGCGACATTTAAAAGTGAGGCTTTTGGCCTATTTTTCTCTCCTTAGGCTCGTAAATTGTCGATATAAAGATATATATAATGTGGTTTTAAATTGCCAAAGCAGACGAAATCTATTTACTTTATCGGTTTCTTGTTTTTCTAACTTCTCATTTTGAAAATCGAAAGTAAGTGGCGTAAGCGAAAAGTCTTTTGATTGAAAAGGTATTTTTTCCTTTGAATTTGTTGAAACAGTGAAGTTGAAAGTTTTTCAACAGCTTTAATTATTTTGATTAAGAATTGTGAAGATAAAATTTCTACAGGTTAGAAATGTTCAAAAAACTTGTCTCAGCAGCTCGAAACATTCGAGATGCTCACTTTGACGCTCGCATGAATCGCAAACTGGTTGGGACAGATAAGTTCAACAATAAATATTATCAGTACTATGATAATGAGGGCAGAGAGACAAAAAGAATATGTGAATATAAGAATAAGATCTCTGAGCAGGATATTGACTTGAACTGGGACGCTTGGCTGCGATACCACCAAAAAGACCCTTTTACGCCTGAAGAACTGAATAAGCTGTATGAAAATCAACTGAAATGGCAAGAAAACGCCCATGCTTATGAAAAAGAAGATTCGGATATGATGGCACAGCATAGGAAAGAAATGTCAAAGAAACATTTGGAAGAGAACCCGCACACGGGCAAAGAGCAAGGACAAGGAGAAGCTTTTCAACCTGGTGAGTGGAAACCTGGAGTTAAAAAAAGGAAAGATGATGATATGTGAGTAGGGGTTTATTCATCCTCTTTTCTTTGTGATTCTATTGTATTCTAAACACGTTGATATTACATTGTGAAGAGAATGAAAATGCCTACTTTCTTAATCCTGTCTGAAAAGAAGCATATGTTCTATTAGTTCGAAGTATTTGAGGCTTTATTTAGTTGAACTGCTAATATGAAGGGTGATCTTATGAAGATGAGAATTTGATGCTTGAGTTCAAAAGGATAGGGGTCGGACTTTTGGAAATAAAATTACTGCAATTCTGGAAAAGCTGATTTTGTTGACAGTGTGTAGCAAACATGATATTTCCAGTGATTATCTACATACAAGTCAATCTGAGATCGTGGTGGGGTTGATTCTCTCATAATTGTGAGTAGTGAATTAGTTTTTGTTCGAAAATTTGATTGGTGAGTAAACTCCTCTGATAAGAATTTATTAATCGGTTAGGGGTAGTGATGATAGAGAGACAGAGGAGGAAGAAAGAAAAAAAAAAGAAACTGACTGGGATACTTCAGCAAAAAGCAGATTCTGGTTTTCGAAGATCAGAATACCACTATGGATACTACGATCCTAGTCTTCCTCTAAAGCGTCGTTTCCGTCGAGCTTAGGTAGAAGATCTAATTCAGAAAAAAGATTTCAACTCAATTAAAGAGTCGTTTGTATGGTAAATAACACCTTGAATTTAGACTGAAAACTTCTATCTTCGTTGAATGCTGAGGAAAACGAACACAACCCTGATGTTAGAGATGGATAATTGAAAAATTTTCCTAAATTTAATTATCTCCATGCGCTTTTCCTCTAGGCAGAACGAACAGAATGTCTTCGCTTCCAAATACATACAATTTTAACTGAATGGCTCCTTCTCTGAATGAAATATCGCAACAAAGCAATTCTTCATTTAACATAGGGTATATATGCTTAACAATGGATTAACGGGTTGCTGCTTACACCTAGTACCTACTTCAAGTATGATTTAAGCTTCTCTTAGAAACCATTGAGCATTTGAAAATAGTCTGTAGATGAAATGGCCCTTAGAATACAATAAATTTAAAGCGAAAAACGCATGAATAACTATCTATACGTTTCGATGACGCAGAGATCCAAAATGTCAGAAATTTGCCGATAAAGCTCAAAGACCACCTTCGATCTGATGTAAATATATACTTCCACAACTTCAGCTCTAATTCAGAAATAACTTGAATGTTAATTCTTTTCCAATTCAATACAGTAGATTCTCTTCAGTCCTTTGTTAATTGTTACTTTCAGTCTTGAAATTCTTCCTCTTACCGAGCTCACCTCTTAAAATTAAGAAAATGGAATTTTGGAGAACAAGACTTTCATCAGAAATTTATTAAATCCTGTTGAAATGATTCGATACCGCGTTAATAACTTCAGTATATTGGGAATCTTTTTAAGCAATTTTTACTTAAACAATAGATTTAAACAGACTAAACAGAACTCAATGGAACCTAAAACTGAGAACAAACCTGAAGAGACCAAGGTAGAAGGTCAAAAGAAGGAATTGACTGAGAAGCAACTTGCCAAGCAAGCCAAGAAAGACGCTGCCAAGGAGAAAGCCGCCGCGAAAGAGGCCGCAGCAAAAGAAAAAGCTGCCAAAGGTGGAGAAAAAGACGGAGAAAAGGCCTCAAAGGCCAAGTCGAAGACTACTGCGATCACCGCCACGAAAACTCAAGAAGAGGAAAAAGAAATGGACCTTGAAACCGCCATCAAGCTCAAGAAGGACTTGAGTGCAATGGCAGAGAAATACGATCCTCGTGCTGTAGAGAAATACTGGTACCAATGGTGGAAGGACAACAAGTTCTGGCACGCCGACGTTGAAAAGGCCGTTAAAGCCTCATGGGACGAGAAGTTCACTATCGTTCTCCCTCCTCCAAATGTAACAGGATACTTACATATCGGTCACGCTCTCATGCTTACCGTTGAAGACGCTATTTGCAGATGGTAATTTACTCTCTTGAGATTCCTTCCTCATGATAATATCCAACCAGGCACAGAATGAACGGAAGAGTGGTAGAATGGACCCCAGGTACCGATCACGCTGGTATTGGAACACAAGTGCAAGTAGAAAAATACCTCCTTAAGACCGAGGGAAAGACAAAGAGAGACTACGGAAGAGAGGTGTTTTTGGCTAAGACCGTTGAATGGCAAAAGAAACACGGCTCAAGAATTCTCGAGCAATGCGGCAGAATGGGAGCAGGTATGGATTGGGATCGCTACTACTACACTTTCGATGATAAATTGAGCAAGTAATATACTGAATTTCCATTGAGAAAGAGGCTAACCTGCTGTTGCTAGGTCTGTAACTGAAGCATTTGTTAGACTCTTCGACCGAGGATTGATCTACAGAGCCAACCGTTTGGTGAACTGGTGCTGCAAGCTCCAGACCGCCCTTTCTGATGTTGAATGCGAGACTGAAGACATCGAGCCTTTCACCAAAATCTCCATTCCAAACCATAAGTACCCAGCTGAATTCGGAGCCATGTGGAAATTCGCCTACCCAGTGAAAGACTCTGACGAGAAAGTTATCATCGCAACAACAAGACCTGAGACCATGCTAGGTGATGTTGCTGTGGCCGTTCATCCAGATGATCCTCGCTACAAGCATCTCCATGGAAAAGAGCTTGTTCACCCATTCATTCCTGACAGAAAAATGAAGGTTATCACTGATGCCGAGTTGGTTGATATGAACACCGGTACTGGTTGCGTGAAGATCACCCCTGCTCACGATCCTAACGATTACAAGTGCGGAAAGAAGCACAATCTCGAATTCATCAATATCTTCACTGATGACGGTAGACTGAACGAGAATGCTGGCCCATATGCTGTAATGAACCGTGATAAGATAGTTAAACTTAATCATATCCTAGGGTATGCTCAGATTCGATTGTAGATTCAAAATTCTGAAGGATTTGGAAGAGAAAGGCTTGTTCGTCGGCAAGGACCCTAATAAAATGAGATTAACTTTCTGCTCTAAGTAATCTAGCCATTAACATATGAAAATCTAATCAAACACTCAGGTCCAAGGACGTTATTGAGCCAATGCTCAAGCCTCAATGGTACGTCAACTGCCAGGATGTGGCCAAGGATCTCATCAAAATCGTAAAGGACGGCGAGTTGGTGATCCAACCTGAAGTGTTCGTCCAAGATTGGTACCGTTGGCTCGAAAACATTCAAGATTGGTGCATCAGCAGACAGATCTGGTGGGGACACCGATGCCCTGTGTTCCTTGTCAGCGAAAAGGTAAACTACAAAAATAGGGGAATTGCCAATCAACATCATCTTCTTCATCACTAGGGGAAACCAAAATCAAGAGCTGATGACGAGACCTTGTGGGTAGCAGCTAAAACTCATGAAGAGGCTTTGGAGAAGGCCAGCAAGAAATTCAACATTCCAGTTGAAAACATCATTCTCGAACAAGATGAGGATGTGTTGGACACCTGGTTCTCTTCTGCACTTCTGCCATTCTCAGTCTATGGATGGCCAGATGTGGACAGCAAGGATCTCAAGGCCTTCTACCCTGGACATTTACTGGAGACTGGATCCGACATTCTGTTTTTCTGGGTCGCTAGAATGTGCATGATGGGTATCTTTATGATGGAGAAGCCACCATTCAAGAACGTGTACTTGCATCAAATCGTGAGAGATGAAGACGGAGAGAAGATGAGCAAGAGTAAAGGAAACGTTATCGATCCGCTTGATGTAATTGATGGCGCGACACTCGACAAGATTCTTGAAGTAATTCAACAAAGCGCTCTTAATGAGAAGGAAGTAAAGGAAGCTATTGAGAAGAAGAAAAAGGTAAATCCATTCGTTGAGTACGATAACAATCGTTTTTCTCCCCATAGAAATTCGAAAAATACGACGGTATCCCAGAGTGCGGTGCTGACTCCCTTCGTTTCGGTCTTCTTGCCTACACCATTCAGAGTAACCACTGATATCGTTGACAAATGCCTCATTCAATATTATAATAGATCGATTCATCAATCTCGACGTTGAGAAGATTATCAACTGGAGACTCTTCGGCAACAAGATCTGGCAATCTTTCCGCTTCGCCACCCTCAAGTTCCCAAAGGGCTTCAAATACCAACCTGCTAACCTCAACCACGCCACATTGTCCTTGGCTGACCAATGGATCCTCCACAAGTTGAACGTTTGCATCAAAGACATGCAAAGATTGATCGCTGAGTACAACTTCGGTCAAGCCACCATCGCATTCCATCAATACTGGCTCTATGAACTCTGCGATGTTTACCTAGAAGCCATTAAGCCTGTGTTCTTGAGACAAGACCACGACCCAACCCCAACCGCCACTGTCTTGTAAGATTCCCACAAAAGCACGTCTCCTAATGCATTAACTTAGGTTCACTGCTCTCGAGCAAGGTCTGAGACTTCTCCATCCATTCATGCCATTCATCACTGAAGAGCTCTACCAAAAACTCCCTGAATGGGATGAAAAGAAGGTGTCGATTTCGATCGCTCCTTACCCAAAAGAAGTGCCAGAATGGAGCGCCAAGGGAGCATCCATCGATGAAAGCTTCGATTATTTGATGAACATCATCAAGCAAATCAGAACTTTGGGAGCTAGCGTGAACCTTCCTCCTACCGCCAAGCCAGATACTTTCCTCGTGTTCGTGAAGGGCGCTGAAAACACCGAGCATTTCAAGAAGGTCATTCACGAGCAAGGTGAACTGATCCTCACTCTCTCCAAGGCTAAACAGGTACTCTTCCTTTGTGAGCTCGCCTCTTACGCTCTTGTCTAGTTCACTCTCCTTGAGAAGACTGAAGACGTTCCAAAGGGCTGCCTTGCTGGTCTCGCAAACAAGAACATTGAAGTGTTCTTGAACGTGAAAGAATTCATCAAAGTTGAAGAAGAGGTTCGCTAACATTAATGAACTCGATGAAACTTACAACTCCTTACTCTCATAGGTGGCAAGACTCCAGAAGAAGCTCGAGCAGAACCAGAAATTCATTGAGAATCAATTGAAGAAGATGAACATCAAGGACTACGACACCAAAGTACCTGAGAATGTGAGAATTGATAACAAGGAGAAATTGGACGGCTTGTATCTCGAGAAGACCAAGCTTGAAGAAGCCATCGAAAATATCAAGAAGCTAGCTTAAGAAAATTTGGTTCATGTTTCAGAATCTTGGATTCAGTTTAATAATACCGGTAGATAGCGATAACATATATTCTTGTTCCTTGAGTCAATGAACAAACAAAAAAAGTAATTTCACACATGAATAAAATTCCAACAAATTAATCTTAACGCCCATCATTAAGACGTATAATCACATACAATTCACTAAGAGCCGCTTATATTTATAATTAATGTGGCAAATCGTGGCAATAATTGAAGGAAAATTTAGTTTAATTTTTCAGAGTATCCAGCGATAGTTTTGTTGGCTGCTGCTATTAATCGCAAAATCAACGAAAATTATAAAGCATATGGCATTACTCTAGCTGAATAATTAAATCTTAAATAAAAACATCAACGTCATGGAAGCCAGAAAAGGCAAAGCTATCACAATGACTGAGCTCAAAGAGGACCTCATGGAAATGGCAAACAATAAGCCGAAATTAGAAGACAAAGCCATCAAAATGAAAAAGAAAGTCGTAAGCTACGTGAGTGAAGTCAAAGGGACATTTTGGGAAATGTGTATCGAGCAAGGGTACAGTCCTTACGGCGATATACTCGCAGAACTGAACACTCTGGCTTCAAAATGGGAGAAATTTATGACAGAATTTGCGAAAGTCGAAGGCGTTGTCAAATCTAGCTCCAAGAAAGTGTCTCTGAACCAACTCATACCCGAAATCCTCGCTGAATGTGCAAAGAAGATCATAATTTCGTTTGAATTTGTGAAAAAAGCCTTGATAGAACTCCTCCCAAGGATAAATAATCTGGAAAATACCGTAAAGTTGCTCGGTCCAACTTACAAAAAAGCCAAAAACATCGTAGAGGATAACATTGTAAGCAATAATACCAATTTTGTGGACTTTTTGAGTTCATTAGCGGCTTTTGCTACGATTTTTCAGGGCGTAAAAGGCGGGCAATTGAAATGGCCTGGCGCTGAAGCTTTCATAAGTCAGCTATATAAAAAACTCCAGCAGGACTTAACCCAGGCGATGCTGACGCAGAAGATGGGAGAGGGTGTTCCTCTCTATCATTTTGAATTGTTTTGTGATTTTTACGAGCTCGTTGAGCACGTTACCACGAATGTCAACCTCATGATCAATAATATTAATCATAATATGGACTACATAACCAAAGCACTCTTCAGAATCGTTGAATCAGCTAAGAAAAGCGCTGTGCTACAAGATGGACCTGAAGACTGGAAGAGGTTTGTGAACGGATGGAAAGAGCTGGCGGAAGGAGTGGAGTACTATATCAACACTGCCAACGAAGCACACGAAGAGTGCTATTACGTTTAGATGTTACAATTTTCTCATTAGTTAATTGCTATCTTCAAAATTTTAAACGGATCGCCTTCTTACACAATGAAATTTTTACGTGTAGTACCTTGAGCTTTAATTATATTGAAAAGCGGATTATAATTGCGGTTTTCAAATAAGAAATTATGCAGACAAATGCAGCAGTTAATATTACCTAAGACAAAATAGGAGAGGGGAATTAGTTGGTAAATGAAATCGTTGACATAGAGTTTTATAGATGAATTAGTTCATATATGCGAAATATGTTGAGTTTTCCTATCTAAATTGGATAAAGTAGTTAATATAGTCGCGCCAGGCAAGGCTTAGAGCTGGTATCTATTGGATATTACAGCACCATTTGCCTTCAGGAGCCTCAGGAGTAGGCTCTTCTTTGCATAAGTGCTTGAAACTTTCAACCTCGAAGACGTCGGTAAGCTCGGGTTTGAATACGACTTTGTGTTTCTTGCCTCCTTTCTCGATGATATTTCCTAATGAATCGCTCCGGGAATGTCTTGTAGAGAGTCTTGATTTGAGGATGCTGCCTCTAGGTGCTGGTGATACCAAAGTCGGGCCTGTTTCTGGCATTTATGATGAAAAGTGATCGGTAAAGCCTTGAAAGTATTGAAAAAAGCTGCAATTATTGAAATTAACGATTACATCAATAAAAATTACCTGAAAATGCGAATTCAAATATATTTCAAAAAAAAAAGAAGTAAAACCCCAAATCAGATTGTATTTCACAAATCATAATAGTATAATTTTTCGAAGAAACTTTCGACTGTTGCTGATTTCTTTGAATACCTTTAACGACTACTCTGAAATATTAGCAAAGATGCTGGATTTTTGTTTGAATATTATTGGGAATAAAATGGTTTGAATGTATTTCATTTCATATTCACGAACTTTAGATTGAAATATATTTCTATTGAAAGGTGGTTCTCTTGGAACAAAAGTTCGAAAAAGCGACGGTGGTTCCATGATGATGTTTTCCTTAGAGGATGAATAATTGCCTGCCTGCGAATGGCGAATTTAATTGTTTAAATCTAAAATTTGGCCGAATAAGTTTTTAAAACTTACAGGTTTATCAGTGAGTGATTATGAAAATTGATAGTTTATGCTCAAAGACTTCGAGCAGCAACGAAACTGTAATGATAGAAGCTATGTAATACTTAGATTTCAGCCCAAATTTTTCTTGCAATCATAATTTCATAAACTAAGTGTGCTAAGCTCATGCTGGATACAATATATCCTCTCAAGGTGTTTTAATAGGTTATTTTCATTCAAGATAGTTTCGTTCTTCTATAACTTAATTTTTTCGTAGTTTTACTGTAATTCAATATTTCGAAACTGAAATTAACTCAAATATTTCGAATCAGATAAGTCAGTTTCGAATTTAACCCTCTATCTGAAAAGCGTTATTTATCACTTTTCTTCGCTCTGTTAACTGCACATTTGGATCCACCTTTCTCCCCTACAGCAGGAATTTAAATGACGAAAACTCCCCTACCTACCATTCTGACTCTCCTCAATCTCATTTCAAACAAATATCATCATCATTTATCTGCAATTAAAACTTCCTTTTGTAAGAATTCCAGATAGCCATGCGCTCAGCTGTCATACCTAATCACTTTATAAGCCCCACTCCCTATTCTCTCTCTTTTTTTCTCGATTCTCACATTAAGAGCATCTTGAGCGATAGTTGCAATTCAATATCTTTTCGCAAAGACAATCGCTAATTAAGCTAAAATTATATTCATTAAAAACAATAAGCAAACTCCTTCTCGAAAGCGTAATCAATCATGTTTGCCTTAAGGACGTTGATTCTATTCATCGCCGCCTTGAATATCGCTGCAGTCTTAGTGTTCCTCGCGAACTCTGGATCAAAATCCTACGCAAAAAAGCAAGAGTTATACACACAACATCTTCAGCAACATAAGTTCAACGACCCCGTTGTCGCATTCAACATCTTCAGAAAACTCGACCGAGCCCGCAAGGTTCCTCCTGAATACTTCAACATGCTCAAGCCTCCACGCACCCTCTACCACGAAACATTCCTCGGCCTAAAACGCGATGAAGACTATTGCCTCAAGGTCCGCGGCTACTTTGTCGACCATCCTGAAACCTACTTCAACGAGAAGAATTTCATGACTGATTTCTCGCCCGAGTCCCTGACCCGCTCGAAGGTCATCGCTGAAATCGGACACGATAGAATGCCAAACATCTCCTACTACCTCCCGAAGAAAGACAGAGAAAAACCAAAGTTCAGCCTCAAGCCAAACATCAATCTCTTCTTCTCGAACGCTCAATTGCATCACTATCAAGAAATCGGCAAGAATTTCCTCTGTTTGCCTCAAGTATACAACCATATTCCAGGCATCGGCACTCTCGCTAGAAAGGAACTGATGGCGCAGGCAGTAATTGACTACGCTGCGACTTATAAAGGGAAGCCTGCGTGTTTCAACGTGAGGAAGTTTTTCCCAGAGACGATGCTCCTTGACGAGCCAGAGCCTTGCAGGAACTTTTTCAAGTTCATTGACAGCGAGGAGTACCAGAACGAAAAGAAAGAGAAAGGAATCGTTTTCATTAGAAAAATCGCCGGTGAAGGCCACAAAGGCGAAGGAATTCAGGTCGTCAACTCGGATGAAGAGCTTAACTTGAGGAGCATCTACCAGAACGGAACGAGATGTGGAGAGATTCACCAAGGACATATCATTCAGAGATATATCTACAATCCTCTCTTGCTAGATGGCCGTAAATTCGACATCAGAGTCTATTTGCTCATTGCCTCAGCGAATCCAGTTATTGCTTTCTATCACGATGGATTTTTGAGAGTATCTGCGTATGATTATGAGGTTGTTGATTCTGATGATGACGATGACAAGAGCGACAGACGCAGAATGCTGAAGGAAGGAAAGGAGAGCTTCAATACCTGGGATCTCGAGGATCTCAATGACTATTTACGTGAAAATAAGCTGACGAAGAGCAAGAAATGGATCGACGAGTACCTCAGACCGGCCTTACAGGAGGCGATGGTCCACATCGTTAGAATGACCCAGGAATCATATTACAAGCACAGCGGCGTGTATGAGCTCCTAGGAGTTGATTTCATGCTGGATGAAAACCTTAATTTGTGGTACTTGGAAACCAATGCGAGCCCAGTGCTCTCTTCCACGAATAAAGAAAAGGCCAAAGCGCTTCGAAAGATGATGGTTGATATGTTTGAGATCGTTCACACCTATCTGAAATCAAGGGTAAAGAGATTGATCGACTATATTAACTGGCTCTCATTGGATCAAGTCGTTGATAATAAGTACTTGGATGGTGTTATTATTCCAAATATTGAGGAAAGATACCGAGAGTTCGATGAGCTGAACAAAAATAAACTTGAAGCTCAGTTCACGATCAACAAGGATAACAAGTGGGTGAAAATCATCGATGAAAACCTCGAACCAAAAAATAGATACGGCGGCTTTATTGCTTCTGAATGTCTTTAGTGCTTAACCTTGTATGCATAACTAGAGAAAGTGGTTTATAAATACGTTAGGAAAGTATAAATCGTTGGTACGGATTGAATATTCTGCTTTTCTCACAACAAGACTTTACAATCTCTAGTTATTTCACTTTTTTGAGGAATAAGGGCTAGACCCAATTGATTTATTAGTTAATAATTTAAGGTAGAGGCTGGGTAGATGTAAAGAGGTTGATCTTATTAGTGTTATTGAAACGTATTCAATTGCTCGGTTGCACTGGGACTGATTGATAAATATAAAACTTTCTCAACTCAATAAATTAATTCACACCGTCAGTATTCTCAGAAACTTACGAATTGACAAATGAAGACTCAGTCCCTGCGAGCAGGTACTTATGAGTTGCTTTGGACAACCAAATTATGCGATAACAATGAGTAGATGTGGGCTTGCTGCACAAGAAATTGGAAAAGAGCATTAGTAATATCAAAGAGAAAGCAATCCTTGGTCAAGAGAAGATCGATCTCAACAAGTGAGGATAAATTTGATCTCGCGTTCCCTGACTTTGAGCAATTAGGATTTTAAACTTGGAGAAGCATTTTTCACCTCAGATCAATTCGAAAATGGGAGAAATCGCAAAAATAAGAGAACTATCCCCAGGTATTTGTGTATTTTGCTGCTTATTGCTTTTAAACTTTGCTGATGTGACGTCTAGAGTCAGATAGCTTGGAGCTGTTGAAACGAGAGGAAGAGCAGATGAAAAAACATGAGTTGATCATGAAAGCTGCAAAGTATTTAACACCTATTGAATGGCAGGAACGCTAATCTACTTAAAAGGGCCAATGGAGAACTGAAGATGGCTCAGAAAAAAACAAAAATCGATAGAAAACCGCAGGTTCTCAAAGAAGAGAATAAAGCGAAAATAAAACATCTTAACCCGAGGCTGTCGAAGGAGAACCAAAAACACATGAGTGATTTTATGGACGTGAAGCTCTCGGTCATTCAAGAGCTGGGCCAGTCAAATAACCCAGAGCAATCGAAAGTTATTGACTTAGAGGTTGATAACAGCTCCAGTGTGCCTGCGAAGAAAGATCTTCTGATTAAGAAATCTGGATTTGATGCAGCGCAGAGAAATGACGTTGAAGTGGAAAATTTGTCTGAAGATAGGTTTCGAAACTATGGGCAAAAGAATGAGGATCTCAGAGAAGAGGCGAACAATGAATTAGAAGATTCGTTGGAAGTACCTGCTAGGTCCAGTGACAGGAATGAGGAGTCAGAGGGACGTGAAAAGGAGTATGAGAGCTCGTTTAATATGAAAACGCTGGATTTGATATCATTTACGCCGGTTATCACGAATAAGGCAAAGCTAGAGAACTCGAACGTCCGATCAAGCTTACAGACGCAATATCTTGGTGACAGTCTTGATAATATGAGGCTGACTCAAGAGGAAATACGCAGGAACAATGAGAAGACAGTCTTCGATTCCTATGAAGGGAAAAGAAGTGCATTAGAAAGCGAAAATCCGCAATACCGGCGGCAAGTATCTGAGCGATTGGCAAAGAACTATGCTGGAGATGGAACGCTGGCCGAGCTGATGGAGGGGCCGAGTAAATCCAAAAGGCAGACATCTGAGGTTCCGTCAGCCAAAAGTGAGGCTACAACTGCGGCCACGTCTAATCCAAAAAGTGAGGGAACAGCGAGAGATGAGGATAGTTTAGGGATAGTAACGATGAAATCACAAAACTCAGAGCAATTTGATCATCTAGAGGACGATAACATCAGTTATGTTGAACAATACGCACAACAACAGATGATTTCTGGCTCGTTTAGGCCGAAAAGCGCCTTGATGAACAAGCAACTCTTTCCAGAAGTTAATGATTTTTACATACCAAAAGCCTCTCGGCCAATTTCAGCTTCGCATTTGATGACTCGAGGCCCTGTGAAGCTAGACACTAGTTACGTCTCGAACGCTGGACGAGCATCACTTGCCGGCTCGCAGATAGATCCTAAAAAATCACTGCTGGCCTCCAACGGTGTTCTGCCAAATAATTCAGCGCTTCAGCGAGCAGGTTCGAGGATTCTTGACAACCAGTCAGTTTACTCGCATTCAGTCGTTCAGGACAGTCTCGATAATTTCAAGCAGGCCATGCAGGACACGAAAGCCATAAATTTCCCGACGTATACATTCGAGATGGCAAAGAAAGATTTCTATTCCCATCAGTTACCAGAAGTGAATGCCTTATCAAAGAACCCTTCAATTCTTTCCAAAGCGGATAGCATTACCTTCGATAACGAATCTTTTCTCCGAGACAGCCTCCAAGGCTCGCGCGTTAATTTCGATGATTTGGCGTACTCCGAAACCCTCTCAAAGCCCAAGCAATCCCTTGCTGACGTTGACCTCGTTCAGGCCCTTAACTCTGTCCGAAACCAACGAAAATCATACTCAAACTCTCCGGTAAAAGCCCAAGATTACTCAATTCTTTCTCAACAATCCGCGATATCCAAACGTGAAAAACTCTCTCCTTCCCAGAACGAAATTGAGGATAGCTTGAACCTCTTCGTGCAAAAGCAAACGAAAGCATCATCTTTATCAGGCATTACTTACGACGCACAGAAACCGACTTTTCAGTTAGATAATCTCGACACTCTTCGCTCACACTACACGCTCCAAACTCAGAAATCTCAGGTGATTCGAGATAGTCTAACCGATGATAGTTTGAATATTCGTGATGTGGGAAGTGAGACTCAAACAGACAGAACGCTTGAAAGTGTGTATACGAACTCAAGGCAGGTCACTCACTCCGTGGACGCTTATTCTTACCATGCTAATAACTCACTATCAAGATCAATTCAGGCAGATGAATACAGAGGCCCCTTGAAAAAGCTGAGCTTCTTGGGAGGCGGCGCAGAAGCGAAGGTTTATTTAGTCAAATTCCCGGATTCCGAAGAGCTGGTGGCATTGAAACAGTACGAGTTAACGAAAGCTGGATCCAAGCACGAGGAAAGCTACGACGCGCTTAGAAAGGAGTTCAAGATGCTGAAGAAGTTAAGCCATAAGAATATTATTCAGTATTTCTGCTTGCATAAGCCCAAAAAGACCTCGTATAGCAACTGTATTGAATACGGGATTGTAATGGAATATATGCGAGGTGGGTGTCTGGAAAAACACATTGAGCAGAATTTCGAGAAGATGAGCATGCAGGAAAAAAAGTTGTTTATTCATCAAATACTTGCGGGGCTGGAGTTCCTTCATAGAAATAATATTATGCATCGAGATTTAAAGGTAAGATGAAACTGAGGTTTGAGCTGATTGATTAATAGCCAGCAAATTTGCTGTTGTCGGGAGACCGAAAAGAGTTGAAATTATCTGATTTTGGAATTTCAAAGCAGATCGAAGACGCAAACTCCATACCCCAAACGATGGTAGGGACGCCTTGGTACATGGCACCTGAAGTCATTAACTCTGAACCCTACTCGTTAAAAGTAGAATTTGTTAAATCTGTTTAAATTGCTAATAATTTTATGAACAAAAAGGCTGATATCTGGTCGGCAGGTTGCTGCTTCTATCATTTGTTGACTGGAAAGAAACCGTATCACCAAGCGAAAGCGATACAGGTGACTCTTTGCATATGTATATTAGGTTATTCTAACAGAGTTATTATAGGCACTTATGATTATGTCCTACCAAAATCCGCTCGAGGCTTGCGATCAAACGACAAAGAAGGACCTTGAAAGCACGCCTTACCTTTGGGAGTTTATGTCCCTTTGCTTTTCGCGGGAAAAGGCTCTCAGACCTTCTGCTAGCGAGCTCCTCAAGCATCCGTTTTTGAAGGATGTGTCAGCTCCGAGAGAAATGAGTCTGCTCTCTGAGGCTATTTCATCGCCAAAAGACCCGAAATTGCTGTCAGATAGAGTATTGAATACAACGGTGTTGAGTACTAAACAGAAGTAGATCTAATTTTTGAGAAAAGGATAATAAAGTGCTTTTCTTTTTGAATTAATTATTTTCTTGAAAATGCGTTGGAGTATTATTGACTCAGGGTTTGATTTTGATTTTCTACAGGGTTTCTTAGTATTATTATTTTTTTTTTAATTTTTTTTTTGTTTCTTTTTTATTGATTTGAACCTGTGTCATGTTGAGGAATTTATTGATTGCATATCTTCAATTTGTCCCTCGGCCAAAATGCTTACAATGGGTCAAAATTTTAGTTATTTAATATATTTTTTCTAAATTGATAATAAAGATGAAATTGTCATTCAATTTCTCTAATCTGTCCTGTAATTCATTAAGAATATTCAAAGGGGTTACTTATTGCTGGCAAAATCGCAAACAAGCCTCTGCAATTCTTTCACCACAAATTCATTCTCTTCCTACCACAATCCCGCTTATTGCATGAGCTAAGTATGGGTTCTTTCTTATAGTAATGTGCTCCAAAGAAACACATTCGTTCCAAAGCTCTGGACTATGCAATAATGTCTATCCAACCTCTTGTCTTCAGTTTCTTTGCGCTTTCTCTTGCTCTGTACTTCAAAAGCTGACCTGCTTTATATTTGCTATAGATTCTCGAATATCTACGAAGGTTGTAGCTTTTGATCAGGATCAGGGCCGTGCATATAGTACTTTATTTTCTCAGTGTCCACTTCAAAAGCAAGCTTCCTTCCTTTCCCATTTCCAATATCTTCCTTCGTACTCGTTCTAAGATTGTCCATATCAGAGAAATCATTGATTAAAGCTTTTTGCTCTTTTTTAAACCAATTTGAAGGGATTCTTTTTCTTGTTTTTGAAGCGTTCACTGTTAATGAGAGCAGCTCGAAGGGTGTATTGCCGTTGTTGAGAGGATCATCTTTGAGAAGTACGTCCCAGATGTTTTAGAAGGCATTCTCATCAGAATAACTGTCAAAATTAGAGCCTAACCTCTCTAGCAATTGTTAGGCAACATGAATTCTACCTTCAGTTATTCTTGCAAATCTTTTTATTTTGATGATAAATCTCGAAAATTCAACATAACAGGATAAAAAATTGCTAGTCTTATAGAAATTATACTGATCTTTCTATCTGGCGTGCCCTCTGTGATTGAGATAGATATTTTGTCAGGTCTATGAGATAAGTCTCCTCTGTTAAAACATAATTATCGGATTTTGAAACCTGTTAAGAGAACTAAGCCTCAACACAAATTTCCATGATTACATATTATCTACCGCCTTCATTAATCAAATCCAGCTGGCTGCTTTATCTTCTACTCTCAAGAAAAAACACACTTTTTGGATAGATAAGAAAAGAAGCTTAAGGTTATACATATCGGCTTGATCTCGCTTCGGAAAACCCTAATAAACATTGTTTCTACATCATCATCTCTGTTCAAATTCTATTTCTTTGCAAATATTGAAGAGCGCAATCAAATAAGCTAAAACCGAAAATTCTGTCTTTGACTCTTCCCTCTATCAGAATCATTTTAAGCATGATTTGATTAAGATTCGAATTTTAGATATAGTAAAATTATTCCCAAAATATTTGAAAGTTTGAATAAGAATGGCATCTGTCCAATATATCAACTCTCGCGCCGAAGTCCTCCGTAAGTTCCAAGCCTTGGCCATGAATATCAACGCCGCCAAGGGTCTCCAGGAGGTTATGAAGTCCAATCTCGGCCCTAAAGGAACCATCAAAATGTAATTCCATAGTTAGATTCTCCCTTTTAAGTAACCGTAGGCTCGTCGGCGGTGCCGGTCAAATCAAACTGACCAAGGACGGCAGTGTCCTCCTCCACGAAATGGTAACATTTGGCGTCGATTTCCATCCGTTTAATTCTCTTCAAAGCAAATTCAACACCCTACCGCTTCCATGATCGCCAGAGCCGCCACTGCTCAGGATGATATCGTCGGAGACGGAACTACCTCAAACGTTCTCTTCATCGGAGAGCTCCTTAAACAAGCTGAGCGCTTGATTGC
>ENA-UOUE01000792-UOUE01000792.1-compost-metagenome-genome-assembly--contig:-NODE-792-length-23712-cov-20.731077_pt1 | contig 23712 bp, 17 predicted proteins | sample MGYA00238146_ERZ747223 | MGnify/ENA primary metagenome ERZ747223 (study PRJEB28781, sample SAMN06268865) | compost metagenome | isolation source: single cell | place: USA: California, Emeryville, Joint...
TCTGGACCGTTAATCAAGAAGAAGAAGGCACCGGTTTCGTTAGCGACAGCTCTAGCAATGAGTGTCTTTCCGGATCCAGGAGGTCCGTAAAGAAGGACACCTCTTGGTGGCTTAACACCGAGAGTCTTGAAGAGTTGAGGATGTCTCAATGGCAACTCGATCATTTCTCTGATCTGAGCCATTTGTCTTCTGCAACCTCCGACATCGTCGTAACCGACGTCATCGGCTCTCTCCTCTTCTTCTCTCTTGATAGGTTCACCTTCAGTGTAGAGAACGGTTGTTGGGGCAACAATACCGTAGTCTTGAGGCTCGCAGGCAACGACCTTGAACTCGACTGGTCTGAAGCTGCCTCTAACAAGGAACAAATCACCCTTCTTAAGTGGTCTGTAAGCATCCTTGAAGTATGGGACCAAGTAGGTGGTGGCAAGGTCTCCAGTAATGCCTTCAATTGTGTCGTCCAATGGGAGGACGTGAACTTTAGTAAGATTTGGTACGTTTGCAACTTGCTTGATGCTGACAACATCTATTCATATTCGAATTAATATTCAAAATTCTATTTCGATCTTGTTACCTCCTAGTCTGACTCTGAGGTTCTTTCTGACAGCCTTGTTCATTCTGATCTTGCCTTCTTCGAGCTTGTTATCGACGAGAGCGATGACAAGAGTCTCGTGTCTCTTCTTTCCTTTGATAAGGATTGGATCTCCCTTGAAAATCTTAAGTTCGTTCAACTTAGCTTGACTCAAAGCAACAGTTGAGTTGTCATCGTTAAGGGCCTCTTCAACCTATAAATGCCAGGAGAGGAGCCTTTTAGTCATCGAAAAAGAAAGAAATTACGATAAGACGGTTTGGAGCCTTCTTTCTTTCGAGGATGGCGGTCGAATAGTCCTTCTTTTCTTCTTTGATAGGTGCTTTGTTTTCACTCCTAGCATAAACAATGATGCCTGTTGAAGGATGCGGAGCACTTACTTTTCCATGGGTACAAGATTGATTTTTTACGATTTCAATTAAAAATGATTATATCAGATATTCAAAGATTCAGAATTTAACGCCAAAGCGCGTGCTTGTATCAGAAAATTTGAATGCTCAACAAAATTGCTTCAAGATTAGTCCTTTTCCTCTGGCTTTGGTTACATGGGTTTTTACGAGATGTTGCGATATTGGAAGGCTAAATATTGCGAATTTTGATTGTTTGGAGGTATAGAACCCTTTTTTTCTACAGTTTATGAAGATGCAATGCTTTTTTATAGGTTAGGTGTAGGTAGGAGCACAGCTTCTGACTGCTTAAAACTATAATGTTGTAGAGAACTCTTAGGACTATGAATTGGAAAGCTAAGCATTTTTCGAATTCTAGCTGAATTTCTGACAGAAGATCTAGCGTTTAGGAAGAAATCAAAATATTTCCTTCGGATCAAATAGCTTTCTCCGAGAGTAGTCGATGAAAGATGAGAAGAGGAGTTGATGACATGTAGTTGCTTCACCATAGTTTAAAAGAAATTGTCTGTGATTAACTCAAATTGTGGAGATCAATCATACCTGAAGATTGCTCTAAGACACTTCTTCTGCTAGTCGTCAAGATCGGATTTAAAGCCTACGAGTACCCATGCCTTCAGGCTCTTCTTAGAGATATATATATTGAAATTCGATTTAGAATTGAGAATCGAGCAATTAGAGTTACTAGAGATCTCAAATTGTGTAGATTCAGTTGTGTGTTGACTGAATAAGGTATAATTAATGGATGATTGACTAACTACAAGTCTAGTATCAATATATTGGAACTCTTCCGTGCTGCCACTACATTGAGTAGTGCGTTTCCTCTAATATTAGACAGATTGTGAGATCTTCCTCAGCAAGTAAGCTCGGCATCTCTAGATGTTAAGGGGTCTTGCTTCCATGGGCTATTCTTTTGTTTGCTTGAGAATTAACACATTCTCTCAACATAGGGAGCTAATGATACAACTCATAAAGAGAATCGGGTGAAGAATTGTGTTGTGACGAAATGTGGCTAATTAAGTTGAATATTTAAGAATTGTCAAGATTCGCTCAAAAATATGAATGAATTAGCTATGAGATAGAAAATGTAGAAATTTGATAAATTTCATAGCGTGATCACAGTATTAATTAGATTTTAGAATATTTTCTCTTAAATTCTATCAAGACCACTTATGACTTTCCTACATGATTTTCTCTTGAATATATGCAAATCAAGTTATGCAATTTTAAGAATGAGATATATAGCCTGAGATTTGCTCTCTTTTTTCTACAGGTTATTGAGTATTTACTTCGTTAATGTAGAGATTTACCCTCCAAGCTAAGCCATTTTAATTTCAAATGAATTCAGCGAAAAAAGTGTCACTTCCTCCCATAAAGCTTAGTTGAGCATTGATTCGAATAAAACTCTATACCATCATCAATTCAATACAAAGAAATTGCCAATAAAACTTCCTTATAACAGCAATAAATCACAAGTGGCAAACTGAGACTCATAGATCAGTGGTTAAGAAGATAAAAAATTCTTTTCGAAGATATTTTGGTTTGCGAGGCACTTTACTACTTTTAAATTAATATCTGCTCAGAGGGGTGGGAGGGTTCTAATTACACACTGTTTTATGTACGATAACCAATTTTCTGATTAAAAGAATTTACTGACATACCTCACCTTGAAGCATGTCATTCCGGAAGATCAGCCACGAACTCAAGCAAACCATACCAACATTGAAGACATTTGCGTCTTCCTTTCCAGATTCTAACCACGTGGAATTTCACAGCCTCAAAGAAACCAATCCGAATTTGCAAGACTATGGCCCAGTAATGAAAGTCAACTTAGAAAACATATCTTCGGGCGAGTCTTCGCCTTGTCACAGTGACAATGAGAAGTCCTCAAGGCAGTCAAAGCGGAAGAAGGACCTGACTCTCTATAATGTCTTAAGTAATTTCCTCGATGGTTCTACCGTTGAAGAACTCAAGCCTCTTCACCCGAAGTGCAGCGACTTTGATTGGGTGATTATCATGGGATTTCTGAATGATGCTCAAGTCGCAAGGATGAAGGAGCTCCTTTCTGCTACCCAATGCAAATCCAAGGTCCGTTATGCAAAGCGCGTTTTCTATAAAGGGTTTCGATCGTGTCTCTTTGAGTGTAAATCGTTCGAAGAAGGCAAATATTTGCTGGAATTTGCCCTCAATGACCCCGGGATTACTACGGAGCTCCGAGCCAACCTCTGGGGCTTACAACTGCGATCGAAATTCAAAGATTCTGAGTTTCAGAGCGGTTATAACGGAATAATTTTGAAAAATATTCCTCCTCAATTTACCTCTGAAACCTTGAGGCAGATTATGGCTGCTGAATGCCCAAGAGTCGTAGTAAAAACCATCGACGTGTTAACTTTTATTGAGAATACAATTGCAACGGTAATTACGTTCTCTTCATTGGAAGAAGCAGAGCTCATGTGTCAAAAACTAAACAATAAAATAGTGCAGCATGGCTACGTGTTGAAGGTAACTATTACGGTTTGTTACGAAGTCCTAAACTTATCTATTTTTCAAAGGTCGCGCTTGTTATGAAACCTGAATTTAAGCATCGGAATAAAGACAATTCAATCTTCAAAGATTATTTGATTGAACCAAAGAAAATGATGATTGAAAAGATGCTGAACTCACGGTTGTTTAAAGAGAACCAAAACTCATCAAAAAAGAGCAACGTGATGGGTTTATTAGATCTGCTTAGCAAGAAAACCAGCATACAGAACAATGAATTGGAGACTCAAAAGCCGTTGGACGCGAAGGAAATCCATAAGATAGAAGATCCGATTGCGAAGGTGGTGACAGAAAGTACTCAGACACATCCAGAAAAGCAGGCTTCACAACCACAGAGCACAAATCAGCCAGTGCAAGCGAAAGAAAGTACTTCAAAACGTAAAAAAAAGAAAAAGAAAAATAAAGCGGCCAAGCTGAAAAAACTTCAAATGCTGCAAAAACAATCCTCTATCCCGAAAGGTAATAACTTAAAGCCGAAACCAGAAATAAAATATCAAGACAATGCGTTTCCAATTCACAGTTTTCCGCCGTACTATAGAGAACCACACATGATGGCAAATAACTATTATTATGGCCCTCCTCCTAGTCTCTATGGGAACTTTCCCATGGGTTATTTCTATCCTAACTTTGGATACGTGGGCATGCCGATGGGCTTAGGGCCCGTCATCAACCCGCATGATCGAAGGCCGCTACAGCAGATACCAGCACCTCCAAAGAAAAGCAATGAAGTTGGTGATAGCACTATCCAAAAGAAAATTTTCCTGGAAAAGGATAAAACTTTATCTATCCCGGCAGCACCTCCATCCGGAAAATTAAGTCAGAAACGGGTTTGAGAGTGGCGTCCAAATCAAAAAACAAAAAAAGCTACCACGATCGATCCGAATGGCAATTACGATCGATGATTTCTCAGAAAATTGTCAGCTTGCCGATAAATGATTAGTTGTGAATGAGAGTACTCAATCAGGATTTCTTGATGTTTGTATTATGTTTATATTACTTCATAATTAGTTATATACTCCTTAATTATATTATTCTTAATCTACAGAGCATGAACATCAATTTAACAAAAGTTTTCTATCTGGAAAAGATACAACCTCTCTTTTGAACTGGAGAATACCGACACATTATTCTCAGTTTCTGTGAATAAGAGGGAAAGTCCTTTTTTTTGTTACTAATGTTGATGTAAATTTTCTATTTATCATCTTTGGAAATAAACCTTGTGAAATAATTAAGTTAGAAGAACATGACATTTTAATATTTTGCTCTACAATCATCATTATTATGTCATGTACTGAAAGCGGAAAGATTCGATACTTTTGCTGTTGAGGTAAAAAAAAAAAGGAATGGAGAGTTACTACTTATTAGGATATGGGGAAAAGGAAGGGCACAATTTGTATCAACAATCTACTATCAAGGTTAATAATATAAGGCAAATCGTAACACACATATTCTTTTGATTAAGGAAAAAAGAAGAGCATGCATCGATCAGAAAATGCATGTCCCAACAGTTTCGAATTTTTATTTTTCATTGTTTTTACACTTCCTTATTTGCATCCATTCACAATTTATCCTACTTATTCCAACAACAATGAAACTAACAAATTCTTCCTCTTCTATTTAGATTTTTTGTGGATCCTTTTCTATTTCCATTATAATTATATGTACCAACCATGAAACCTTAAGGATGCCACTCTTAACAAAACAAAGTAAAATCAATAAGCATACTTATGCTAAAACGCTCAATTGCCTGTGAGAGCTTTGAGATCGCGAATAATACCTGATAATTTTGATACATCCTTAGAGCTTGAATTTTGCTTCATCAATTCCAACTCCTTCGCGTAATTCAGTATGGAATCGTTGAGATATTTCTCATTCAGCGTGTACTCATTGTTCAGCTCGAGCTTCAAGTTAATATGTATTGGAGTACTATTGAACTCCTCAAGCTTTCTTACGAGGACCTCGCTTGACTTATAGAGATTGAGGAATTCTGTCTTCTCTTCTTGTAATATGCTGATAATATTTTTGAAATTTGGAGACATTTTAAACATATCGTAATTTTTAAATGTCTTCTCGCCTGTGTTCATTAAGATCTTATCATGCAGCTGCTTCGCCTGGAAAAACATCTTCTTGTTTATCAGGAAAAAAATCACAACTGTTTTCTCGTTCATCACATTAGCGTAGATAGCCTTGTTAAGTTCCCAGTAGTTGCTCAGCTTCTTTCTCTCAGCAGTAATGTAGTCAATAATCCCTTGGAATGGGTTTTCAGCCTCTTGAGCTGCTTTATTGCTGATGTCTTCCTCTGGACGATCATTCAAGCCGTTGCTTTGGTTCTCTAATGGCTGAGGGTTTGGAAAGGACTTTTCCTCTTGCTTAGATGTGGTTGTTGTTGGCGTATTGCCTCCGCTTACTCCAAAGAAATAGGCAAAGAGATCTTCCCATTCGATACGTGTCACGTTACTTGGATCCAGCATTTTTCTAATAAGATCCTCTAATGGTTTAGAAATTGGATTGTATTGATGGAAAATCAAATTTCCTTTGCTTATTTGATTCAATAAGCCTGGAATATTGGTGTCTTCGAAAGGGCATACACCATAAAGCGTTTCATAAAAAAGAACACCAAGTGAATAGATATCCGCTTTCATGTTATACACCTGTCCTTTAAGGATCTCAGGAGCCATATAGATTGGCGATCCCACCATAGTCTCAGTCGCATCAAAGCTCGAATTCAAGACCTTACAGAACCCAAAGTCAGCTATTTTGACGGTTCCGTTATGGAACAAGATGTTTGACGGTTTGAAATCTCTATGCAGAATCTTCAGATCGACAATGGTTCGACAACCATTGAGTAGTTGGCGGAAGATATCGACTGCTTCTTTCTCCGGAATGAATTTTCGTATATCAAGGAGCTGTTCAAGATTGCCTCCAGTACATAACTCGTAGATCAAGTAGATATTATTTGCGGTCTTGAGCACTTTGTAGAGCTTGATGACGTTTGGATTGTTGATCTTGCCGAGTATTTCGACTTCGTTTTTTGTCATATCATGGAGTTTAGGGGTATTTGTGAACTTATCTAATTTGATCGTTTTGACGGCATAATACTCTTCTGCATCGACACGTTTCGCTTTGTACACATCACCAAATTGTCCGGATCCGATTACGGTCTGAAGAATATAATTTTCAACGACTTTGCTCATGCGTTTTGGAGTACAAACTGCCAATTCTGTGAAAGTAGTTATTTATATTTAAATTTGCTTGACTAAGCCTATAATTTTCAAAATATGCAGCGCTAATAATTTCAAAATCGCTGTTCTGTCTTATTTGTTAGTTCGATCGGAGTATCCTCAATTGATCTGGTTTCTTGATCCTCACATAATAAAACCAGTTTTTATCAACTGTTTATGTCCTCGAATTGAGCTTTAAGTTTTTGTAAAGTTGATATTGTATTTAGAGCTGGGCAAACTCTCAGGCAAATTGCATATAATGAGTGCAGCTTAGATTCAGTAAATATTTATGAGGAGCTGAGAGTTGTAGGGGCGGACCAATTTCAAATCTGGACATGAGAATGTGGGCTCTTAATACCTTATTGATTTTGCATTACACTGAAGAGCTAAGACAGCAGTCCAAGGCTAGATCAATACAAGATGCATAAAATTCTTTGTTTAGAGAAAAATTACAAGATATAAGTTAAGTTTCATATGAGAGGGTTTAGTTCATTCGAATTTACAGGGTTTTCCTTATGAAAACCTGCTAATTTTTAGCCATGATAGATAACAGCAATTCAGACCTATAAATTGAATGTCTGATTGAGAATTTATCCGGACAACAGCCAGTTTTCCATATTCTGGTGGAAAGTGTAAATTGAGAAGAAATCCACTTGACTTTGCTGTTCCTTGGAGAAGGTCAGATCCCAGCCACAAAGTGGGTCATTAAATGTTGAGTGATTCTTATTTAATTAAGGGTGCTTCATTGCTGTCCTGTTTATATCATCAGTATAGTACTCTCTGAGATCATATAATAAAAAAATAAATAAGATTTGCTTGTTGCATAAACAAAGGTATACAATGAACAAAAGCTGCAAGACTCTTAGAGAGCTCCTCAAAACCGAATGCGTCGCCATTCCAGGAGCCTACAACGGCTTAGTTGCTCGTTCTGTAGCTGAAAATGGTAATCTCCTTGTCTTTAGAACTTTCTCTCAGTCCTTGATTCTATGTAGGCTTCAAAGCTGCATATGTTTCCGGAGCCGCTGTTACCGCTTCAGCCGGCGTGCCTGATATTGGGTAAGAGAGCCAACAGTCCTATGAATCAAATCTCACCTACCCTATTCACCTAGACTCGTTACACTTGACGGCTTCTGCAAAGTTATCAAAGAAGTCCACATTGCTTCAGGCCTTCCAGTTATTGCTGACGCTGACACTGGCTTTGGAGAAGGAGAGATGTGCGCTAAAACAGTTTGGGAATACTACATCAACGGTGCCAGCGGTAATGTGGCTACTCGTATTCTTCTGACTAACTTGTACCGTTTTTATTAGGACTGCACCTCGAAGATCAAGTATTCCCAAAAAGATGCGGCCACCTTGATGGCAAGACTCTCATCTCTGCTGAAGATATGGTGAAGAAAATTGAAATTGCTGTCAAAGCCAGTCAAGAATGCTCTGACGGAGAATTTATTATTTGTGCTCGTACTGATGCACGTGGTGTTCTTGGTCTTGACGAAACAATTCGAAGATCCAAGATGTACATCGATGCAGGTGCTGATATGATCTTCCCTGAAGGATTGGCTACTAAAGAAGAATTTGAGATCGTTGCCAAGGAACTCAAGGGATATGGAAAGAAGGGCGGGCCTTTCCTGTTGGCAAACATGACTGAATTCGGCAAAACTCCGATCATCAATCTCTCCGAGTTCGAGAAAATGGGTTACAATTGCGTTATCTTCCCAGTGTCTACCCTCCGTATTGCGATGAAAGCCACTGATGACTTCCTTAAGGATCTCAAGAAGACCGGCGATGTGAGTAACACCATTTCAAAGTAAGTTCTCATGGTTAAGACCTTATGTTTAACGCAACAAATTTTTGTTTAAATTAGGATGCAAACCCGAGAAGAGCTTTACTCGCTCCTTCAATATAAGCCTGGAAAAGAATGGATATTCCCAAGCAAGTCCATCCATAAAGGAAAATCCAAGGAAATTTAAAGGCATCGCGTTTCATAACTTTGTATTTAATTCTAACAGATGCATATGAAGAGCCAATCTATGAAGGAGTATAATCTACATACATCATTCGCCGTTAGAAGCCGGATTGAATAATAGATGGAAAAGAAATTGCCATATACTTACTCAACACTATTTTATTGATATTAGCTAGAGTGACTGAAAGCTGTGTAGGGGGTATTTGTTAACAAATAAGAACAACCTCGGCACCAGTATCAAACTAAGTTAGTGCGTGATCATTTTCAGTATATTTCACTACCTCAAATAAGCCATGCAATAATTTCTAGTATAGTGAGTTGCCAAAAAAGATTTCTTCTTAACCTATGTTAGTTGGTCACGGTCTCAATTTGTCAATTTTATTTATGCTTGTTTTGTTATGAAAACTGAAAGATACTAACTTGTAAAGCTACATTGTAATGTTCTTTTGGTTTCATTTAATTTTGCTCTGAGCAGATATTGGCTCCAAAAACCAAAAAATTGAGAAATGCTTAACCCACCTTAATTTACTAATTATTCTTAGAAATGTTCAATTATTCAAAAAGGTAATCAATATTGTTCAGTTATTGAGATTGTTCAGATAATAAGATTGTTCATGTAATTTCTGCAAATCTCTCCAGCAAAGCATGAATAATTCACAATAGTCTTGATTAAAGGCTTTTTTTGCCTATTATTCACTTTTGTTTATCTTACTAAAAGAAGATAGTATTTCTCTGCATTCTCAGTTTTAAAATTCTTAGAACGCGTGCCAACGTGCTATCTGAGCCCGAACTCTCTTATTGCCACTACCATATAAATGATTGCTATACAATCTTACTTTATAATGGCCAATATTATTAGGTTTACTAACAGCTAGCAGGAATTTGCATTGAATTTGAATGATATCGTCATTACCTGCAGCAGCATGCAGATGAACTGTCATATGGTCATTTTGTGTTTATAGAAGAAAGCAAATGACATTAGTTCTATTCTAATGAAGAAGGAAAAAATAGATCTCACGAGATGATCGCAATATTTGCTATTCTGTTTCTTAAATGAAATTTCTTGAGTTTTTAAAGAATTTCGTTTCCGCCTGATTTAGTTCTAGAGAAAGTGCCATCATTTTATCACTTTGACCTCGAAGTTATGGAAGCTAAGAGAAAAATTCTACGGGCTTTTAATTCATTAATTTGCATTATCAAAAACCCTTTTAACAAAAATAAAACTTCAGTAAAATAGATTCTTCTTTTTCCAATGTGCAACTCGATGACTGAATGACTGATTATCAGAGAAAAATAGTTTCTTTACAAACAAAGTAGCAGTTAGCTGATTTCTTTGGAGTACTCTATCGTCTTTCTGAAGGTTTTCATGACACAGTATTAAACGACAGAAATGCTAGCTCATCGATTGTCGCATTTTCCTATTAGTGTTCCAATACTGATAGACTGTGAAAATTCATAGATAACGAAATTAATTTAGAGTTTTTTAGGCTTATAAATTTTTTTCCACCTCAAATTAGAATTAATAAATCATTCTATGAATCCGTGAATTAAGTAGTGCTTTGCATTAAAATTCAAAAATCATTCCATCCCTCGGGCATAAATGCAGGCTTATGGCTTAATATTTTTATAAAAAAGCATTTTAAACAAAAAACTTTTGAGTATATACCTATGGAAGTCATCCCCCAAAACACTGAAAGACTCAACTCGTCCCCAAACAAATCACAGAGCCTCGTGTTCAACCTTTCAGGCTCAAGTCTCTTAAGTCCCAATGCCAGTGAGCTTGCGACTGGCATTGCCATCATCCTCCAGTCTCAGCTTCAAGAGGTAGCATTAACACTGAAATCAAAATCTGAATTGTAAATTCCAAGGATCAAATCCGTCATAAAAGAATCCTGCCTAAGAGCCCCTTTTTCATTTTCTCCGAAGACAAATACATCCCCAAGAAGAAGGACATGACCCCGGAACAGATTAAGGCTCTACATGAAATTCCTACTGTAGGAGACATGCAAGAATTCATTTACAATCTCTACGATTGCGGTCAGTTTAGGTAAACAGCAAAAAGTATTTCTTTTCCGACTAACTTGTTGCAAAGCCCTGAATGTATCATCACAAGCCTCATCTACATCAACCGGGTTATTTTAGCGCAAGGACTCCCTTTCCTAAACACCACATGGCGACCAATAATTCTCTGTTCTATGCTAGTTGCGCAAAAGGTAAACCAGTTTTGATTTGGGGACATAATCTTGATAATTTGATTTAATTCAGGTGTTGGATGATAACTGTCTTAGTAATAGTGATTTCGCTTACATGTACCCATTTTTCGAAGTCGAGGATATTAATAAACTTGAAGAAGCATTTTTGGTGCTCATTGAGTAAATCAATTAACCCATTGGCTTAAGCTAATTCCAATTCCTAGGTTCAATGTCACTGTGAAGCTCCCGCTATACCTCCGATACTATTATGACCTGAGAACACTGACACTTGATGCAGTACTTTTTTTAAATTTGCTAGTTTTTTAATAGTTTTATTAGGAGCAAGAGGCCAACAAGATTCCAGAACCAGAAGTTGAAAATCAAATTGGCACCAGACTCGACAATGTAATATTCCTAAGTTTGAAACTCATTCTGATCACAATGATTTAGATCTCGAAAAATTTCAAGCAGAATTTCCCTGATCAAAAATTATCCGTCCTCCTTAATGATGATTCGACCCTCAACTTTAGCAGGTCGATGGGCAATGTCATCCCAAAGTGAACACCGACACGAGATGTGAATATGAGAATTACTTCTTGCTATAACAGATTGAAAGGCTCTGCCTATGTTGACTAGATCTTATTAAAATTCACTTTTTTTTTGCTGTTGTAAAATTATTGTAATAATCATTTTTAACATTAATGTATTGCTCATTGAGTATTCGGAGAATAAGATTTCGTATTCTCCTTTTTATTAAAATTTGTCTTCCTCTAATAGCTATATAGGTGTTAATGGACTTTAACTTATTCTTGTAATTTACGATTCATATCATTTGATTGGTAGTTTATAATCAAATACTGTTTGTACTAACATTTATGATGAGAGTACTTTGAAATCCCAGCAAACCCTTCTATGGCAAGGCTTTAGCAAATGCACGATAGAAACATCCAAGGAATTAAAACGAATTCGTTGTTTGGCGAAGCTGCGGGAATGGAGACCTCAATTGTGGGATTATATTTTGCGAAACAATCAAAAATTAAGTTTGTCTTTTCCTCAGAGTGAAAAAATAAGACGAGCTTATAGAGTGATACAGACAACAAATTTATAAAATCATAAATTGATTAAAGTGCTTATGGGAAGAGTTATCAGAAGTAATTTATGGATATCCAAAGCAAAGTTGGCTAAACCCATCTTATCATAGCCCAAAGAAGAGGTAGACCAAACGGTGTCTTCAAATCTCACACTCACAAGAGAGTTGCTGCTCCAAAATTCAGAGTTTTGGACTATGCTGAAAGAAATGGGTAATCCTAAAATTCAATTTTGGAATTTAGATCTTCTAACCTTTTCCCTTTTGCTATCATCTAGATACCTTAAAGGTGTCGTCAAGACCATCCATCACGACCCTGGCAGAGGTGCCCCACTCGTTGAAGTGAAATTCAGAAACCCATACAGATACAAACACGACACCGAATATTTCCTCGCTGCTGAAGGTATGTACACTGGACAATACGTTTACACCGGTGCCAAAGGTATAATGAGACTTTCCTCCGCGCCTTTCAATCATTGATTTTTTTAATGAAAGCTCATTTGGCTATTGGAAACATCCTTCCTATTAACCAAATCCCTGAAGGTACAGCTGTTTGCAACGTCGAATTGAACCCAGGCGACAGAGGCAGCTACGCCAGAACCAGCGGTGTCAGTGCTACCATCATCGGTCACTCTGAAGATGGCAGCAAGACCAGAATAAAGCTCCCATCTGGTGCCAGAAAGACCATTGATGGAAAATGCAGAGCCATGATTGGTTTGATTGCTTCTGGAGGTATTGTTGAAAAGCCAATCCTCAAGGCCGGAAACCAATTCCACAAGTACCAGAGAAAGAGAAAGGTCTGGCCAGTTGTTAGAGGTGTTGCTATGAATCCAGTCGAGCATCCACACGGAGGTGGTAACCAGCAACACATCGGTTTCGCTTCTACTTGCAGCAGATACGCTCCTCCTGGACAGAAGGTAATGACATTATCAATTGAATTACATTGCTAATCACTCCTTTTTCTCGTAATCAATAGGTTGGTCTTATTGCCGCTAGAAGAACCGGTCTTATTCGTGGTGGTGTCGATAAGAACAAGGAATTCGGTACTGACAAGGCATAAAACTGAAAAACATACCAGAAATCCAGCAGCGAATATTGGAGCCAAAAAAGCGTCGTATTTTCAGTTTAGAAAGAAAATATTTTCTATCTGTAAAAGCAGACTCTCTTTTAGAGTTATTACGATTGTATTCAAATATTGATATCTTTGATTGCACTCTGTCACACAGCACGAACAACAAAATATTTCGCCAGCCAATTTCTTTTTGTTATCTAGGTATATAGACACAGAAAAATTAAATAAATGTGGTTGCTCTTGATATCAAGACGAGATGATAGGTATTTTGAGTGTTAACACAAGAATGTGTAGATGGGAAGAAATTTGAATCACGATTAGTCGTTGATTTTTTTAATGCGATGCTGAGTGATCGATACTAACCAGGGAATTCTTGTGTTTGGAATTTGAGTATGTTCCAAAGGGGAGCTATGCTGAGATAAGGCAGCTTCATATTTATTCAGGGCTTTTTTGTTGTTAAAAATTTATTCAGTAAGATCTACTAATTTCGGAAATAACAACTTAAAGCTTGCAGGAAATTGTCCAGAGAAGAATTATGAAGGAGATATCAATCATTAAAAGAAAACATTAAACAATATTCAAGCTTACTTATATTATTATCATATTTTTTTTGCTCGATCTCCTTTTCTGCAAATATACATCTATTTGATTCAATTTACCTTATCCGAGCGTCATTAATAACTGAAAAGAAATGGGACGAGAATTTCCTTCTCTTTCAAAAGAATTCCAAGTTACATTGCATTCTCGACATCATTATAGATCCAGCAATTAAATTCTCATAATTTAAAGAATATTCCAAATTTCGCATGAATTATTCACCTCTTTTCACATCCAAGATTCCCGAGGGACTCACTTTCGACGATGTATTGCTGATCCCGCAGCATAGTGATATTTCTTCTCGCTCCGAGATAAATCTCAAGTCCAAATTCTCGAAGAACGTGCCATTGAATATTCCTATTGTATCATCTCCCATGGACACTGTCACTGAGCAGGCAATGGCAATCGAGATGGCTCGGCAAGGCGGACTTGGCATTATCCATCGATACTGCTCCATTGAGGACCAGTGCAAAATGGTTCGTGCTGTTAAAAGAGCCGAGAGCGCAATCATCCGAAACCCTTACACTGTATCCTGCAATTGTACGATAGCCAAACTCGAAATCTTGTCCAAAGAGCACAAGCGCAGCACTTTTCTCGTGACCGATGCCACTTTTAAAGACTCTGAGCTTGCCGATCACTCATTCAAGCATAAATTGCTGGGAATCATCACCAGACGAGACATCCGATCTGCGGATTCAAAAGACCAAAAGGTTAAAGAGCTAATGACTCCAAGAGAAAAACTGCAAGTTATCGAAACTCAGACTGAGAAACTTGAAAAAGATGAGTTGATGATAAACTTGAAGGAGGCGAAGGGCATTATGCTGAAGTCGAAGATCGAAAAGATCCCAGTCGTTTCGCTGAAAAACGAAATACTGGGGTTAATCACATTAAAAGACATCGTTCGCCATCTAGAAAGACCGCTTGCGAACATCGGCCCAAACGAGCAGCTCTATGTGGGAGCAGCTATAGGAGCCAAAGACGACTACCTCGACAGAGCGAAAAAGCTTATTGATGCTGGCGCTGATGTCTTGGTTGTTGACATAGCGAATGGGCACTCGACCATCTGTATTGAGGCTGTCAAGATGCTCAAAGAACAGTTCAAGATCGACATCGTCGCTGGGAGCATCGCGACTGCTGAAGGTGCTCACCCTCTTATCGAGGCAGGCGCAGACGGCATTCGATGCGGTATTGGAAGCGGATCTATCTGTACTACAAGAATCGTTGCTGGTTCAGGAGTCCCTCAACTTACTGCGCTACTCGAAACGATTCCAATCTGCAGGAAATACGATGTCCCATTGATTTCGGATGGTGGTAATAGGAACAGCGGAAACATGTGCAAAGCTCTATCCACCGGAGCGAGTTGTGTGATGCTGGGCAGGCTTATCGCCGGTTGTGATGAGTCACCAGGACAAGTCCTGCTGAAAGATGGCAAGAGGGTGAAAATATATAGAGGAATGGCTGGTTTTGGCGCAAACCTCTCTAAGGCCCAAAAGATGGGAATTAATGAGCCAGGATCACTGAGTTTCACTCCTGAAGGCGTTGAAGGCTACACGCCGTACGTTGGACCATTGAAGGAGGTACTTAATCAATTTACGCAAGGAATTAAAAGCGGAATGAGCTACTGCGGCGCTCACAATATTGCAGAACTACCTGATAAAGCTCATTTCGTGAGATTGACCCAAAGTTCAATCTTTGAGAGCGGAGTCCATGATATCCATAAGATCTAGAGCTATTCTCTCGACAATACCTTGCTTCTCACAGCAAGCGCTGTAAACAATGAACTGAATTTAACTATTATACTTTTAATTGGAATTCAAATGGAAAAGAAATGAATAATTAGCTTAAACCCATAATCATCATAACTTTCAAAAAGAAAAACCTTTTAATAACTATAATCTGACTCTTAATGCTTTATAAGAGGATATTCATCGTTCAAACTATAAATTAAAGCAAAGTATTGAATTAGCATGATATAGGATGTTGATTTTAAGCAGAGAATAAACAGTTATTTAATAGATAGTTCGATTGAAAAAACTTCACTTATTCTTAAATTCGATTCGCTGATTCGGGCAAGTATTCAGAAATATTTTATATTTCAATAAACTAAAAGGGCTGAGTTCATTAACCTGAATATTCATGAATAATCCTTCTTTCCCAAATAACCACAGATTCCAGCCTGCTGACTCCACAAACGGCGGTACTAATGCTCTTTTGTCTCTAGTATAATGGAAATTTACAGCAAAGTTGTCCAACGCAAAAATTTCTAATCGACTGAAAAATAATCAAGACAAAGAAGACCAAGCCCCAAATCCATTTGCACCTCATCTGGGCCTAGGTAACCACAATGATCTTCTTCCATAGTAATATTTGCTTTAGACAGCGACAATTCTGTTGAATTATGTCCGTTTAAATTGGATAAGGATCAATTTCGAAAAACAATCGACGACATCAGTTTCTTTAGTCAATGGGAGTATGAATATTCGCTTTATTTTCTCATAATAACACATGGAAGACCTGACGAAGATGATCTTGAGGAGAAAAGATTGCTGGAATATCTCGAACGGAATCAACAATTTAAACAAACAGGCACTGTACACGAAGAGCTCTTTCATTCGCCGCAGGGATTCTCCCCAGAGCTTCGAAAGATGAACGATTCACCACAGGCGGTAGCTGAGGACATGAGAGGCTACAGAAACGCCTCGAAGAGAGACGCTGGTGTTATTCAGCAGAATAACGCAGAACAATGCATTGCCCGCCGAAGGGTTACGGAAGGCGAGCCCGCTGTCGTCAACGATCCTGAAGAATCGAATAAGATAAAGCATTACGGGCTAGCCATCACCCAGAAAAAAAGCTTGAAGCTTGGTGATACACTCATGACGGAATATATTCCAAACATTGATTCTGAGAAAACGTCACCCCAAAAATCACCTCAAAAGCCTGAGAATATATCACCTCGACAGTTTGGTAGCAAAAAAAGAAGTGAAGGAAAGCCCAGCTCGAAGAAAAAACATCGAGCTGGAGAGACTGAACAGAGCGGTCTCAATATGCTGCTCGATAAAAGAGAACAAGATTTGATTAAACATGTATTGGACTTACAATGTTCTGATTAGTTTAACTATCTATTTACTATCGATAGGTTTATTTTAATATTATCGTGGTGGGGAGCAGTGGAATTGGAAAATCCACATTTGTTGACGCATTCCTAAAAAAGGTAATAATAGATTCTGTTCACGGTTGGATCACGTTTGTGCTTATCTTTAGAAATTCAAAATAAATCAAGTGAAAAGACCTTCAACTCGAGAAATACATGAATTCAGCGGTTTGACATATATCACTGAACCGATAATTAAAACTGACATTAGGTGAGAGGCTCTACAAAGACATGAACTTCAAAATGAAGCTAATCGATACTCCAGGCTATGGACCGCTCATACCGCATGCTGAGTGGTATAAAATGATAAAATCATACCTGAAAAAACAAGTAACTACTATAAAAAGATTGTTTCGCTAACAAATACTTCTCCATCGTAAAAAGTTTGAAGAATACCATTCGAAACGGAAAGAATCAAAACATCTGCATGCTGTGTCGAGTTCTCTGGAAGATAGGAGGGTCCATGCATGTTTATACTTTATCTCAGGTCCAAGAATCAGCCACCTTGATCTGATATACATGAAAAAGCTCCAAAAATATACAACAATTATCCCAGTTCTGGCCAAGGTATCGATTGTTTACTTCCAGTTCATTACTTAAACGATGATTTTTTCATACAGGGCGACGCGTACACTGCTGCAGAAGCTAAAGAGATTAAAATGGAACTCACACAGCAAGCCTATGATGCGAAGGTGGAATTCTTTGATTTCTCTCAGGTGACTTTTATATAACCTCCTTCTCTCGCTAATAAGCTAACGCAATTGCAATAGGCGCTTAAAGACCATCCTAACATGCTAAAAAAACTTATTGGAGGCAAATTTGGGCCGAGTCCTCCCTTCCTAATGATATCATCGGTAGATAAAATCTACATTAGCGAGAACAAATACATTTATGGGAGGTACTCATTCCTCTGCTTTATTATTCTTTATAAATTTTCAACAAGGGAATATTCATGGGGAGTTTGCGATATCGAAAACCCAGAGCATTCAGATTTTCTAATGCTTTCAAATCTGCTGGGAGGATATATTTGCTTTGATTGTATCGGAATAACAAACTCGCTATATCACCAATATTTGAAACGGGAGAAGAAGAAAAATAATAATTTAACAAGAGCTGACATTATTAAGAAAGGTACTTTTGGGATCGGAGCTCTTACTATGGGAGCGTTTGGTGCTTATATGTATTTAAAGTTTAATAAGAGTACTCATTTATGATCAAGTTTTTTTTGTAGTTAAGGCAATTAGTGCGTGTTACTGCCTTACTTCTCTACTACCAGTGTTAGCTTTTCTTTGCTTATTTATTGACTGCCAGAGCTATTTTTATAAATTGTTTGTAACTACTCAATCCCATGCATAAGAAGATACCTCAGTAATCTTGAAAATTTCATAAAGAGAATAATGAAGTTTGGATGTTTTTTTCCTTTTTTTTTTTTCTTTTCAGACGCAGATACACAGAGTACACGTCCAGCCTCAAATATAAAGGGAGAATTTTGGTGCTGATACAAGAACAGATTCCCTATATTATGATGTTCGCTCGAGAAATTAATTCTATTTCCCCAAATTAACGATTGATATAGAGACAGGAGCATCAATATTTAAATTCTGGGTTTGTGCGACTTAGCCATTATGTTTGCAAAAACGTTCATATATAGGCGTTAACTTTATCAAAATCTGACAATTCTTTCTGGGTGTTTTATATGGTAAATTAATTTCGTTGTTTTAGTGAAATTGCTGGCCATCTATTCACTGATAGTATTCTCATATGTTTTAACTAAATCCTTTCTTTCTCCCTTTAGATTCGCATTGCTAACCTCATATATCTCAAATTTCTATCAAATAAATTTCTATATCAATTTTCACAGAGTCTCAGGATTAATATGCATGAATGTATTTACTTTTTAATATTAAGATTGGCAAAATATCGTTGAGAAATGTGGAATTTATAATAATACGTATGTTTCTCGAACCTCAATGGAGGCTTGAGGCCATTTGCCTTTTACCGCACTTACTCCCTTCTCATCAATATGGTTGTCGTTTAAACAGAGCGTGGTAAGGTTCGTCCAGGCGGTGTTCTTGCTGAGTGCAATTGCTCCCTCGGTGCCGACGGAGTTTTCTTGTAAGTAAAGCGTGGTCAGATTCGTCCAGGTGGTGTTCTTGCTGAGTGCAATTGCTCCCTTGGCATTGATCTCGTTTCTCGCTAAGTTAAGTGTGGCTAATTTCGCCCAGGCGATGTTTTCGCTAACTGAACTCGCACCTTCGTCACTGATCATGTTATTAGATAACTTGAGAGAGGTCATGCTAGTCCAGGTTGTGTTCCTGCTGAATGCGATTGCTCCCTCTGCATTGATATCGTTGCTCTGTAAGTCAAGAGTGGAAAGATTAGTCCAGGTGATATTCTTGCTGATTGCGTTTGCTCCCTCGTCACCGATCGAGTTAGCTCCTAAGAAAAGAGTGGTAAGGTTGGCCCAGGTAGTATTCTTGCTGAGTGCAATTGCTCCCTCTGCACCGACACAGTTGCAATGCAAGTTAAGTGTGATAAGGTTCTTCCAGATGGCGTTTTCGCTCAGTGCGCTTGCTCCCTCCGCACCGATCTTGTTGCCCGATAAATCGAGAGTGTTAAGATTCGTCCAGGTAGTGTTTTTGCTGATTGCAATTGCTCCCTCATCACTGATCTCGCCGCCTGCTAAATTGAGAGTGATTAGGTTGGTCCAGGTGGTGCTCTTGCCGATTGCTTTTCCTCCCTCTGCACCGATTTTATTAAAGGATATATCAAGTGTAGTAAGCTTCTTCCAAGTGGTGTTCTTACTGATTGCAGTTGCTCCCTGGGCACTAATCCTGTTGGAACTTAAGATAAGAGTGGTAAGGTTCGTCCATGTGGTGTTCTTGGCGATTGCGATTGCTCCCTCTGCACCGATAAAACACACTTTGAGGTCAAGAGTTGTCAGGTTCGTCCAGGTGATGTTTTTGCTGATTGCAATTGCCCCCTCGTCATCGAGAACATTTTGCGATAAATTTAGATTGATGAGGTTGGTCCAAGTGGTATTCTTGCTGAGTGCAAATGCTCCTGCTGCATTGATAGAGTTCCATAATAAATTGAGATTGGTAAGGCTGGTCCAGGAGGTGTTCTTGCTGAGTGCGATTGCTCCCTCGTCACCGATATGGTTTCCAGATAGATCAAGAATCGTAAGTTTTGTCCAGGTGGTATTCTTGCTGATTGCGATTGTTCCCTTTGCACGGATCGTCTGAATATTTAAATTGAGAGTGGTAAGGGATTCTCTTTGCTTGAAATAAGGGTCTAGCAAATTGAATAGCTCTGATCCGACTTCCTCCATCAACTCATTTTGGTCAGCTGTTCCCAGGGTTGCTTGTTTCTCTTCTTCTTGATTGTTCATCAATTTTTGGGTCTTCTCGATAGCTCCTGCCCCACTAGTGGATTTCCCCTTCACTAATTCTTCTTGCTGATGTATAGCACAGGCCTCTTGCATGTGGTCTTTGCAGTTCTTTTCTGGTTCTTGGTTTAGAAAATTAAACTTAAGTTAATTCCAATTATAAAAATCAGCGTTAATTGTTAAACAATATCCCGTCGCTTAATTCAATACGATATGATTCAAAGTAGAGATCCAGAATCAGGATCAATATTTTTGTCAAAGTGAAAATCATAACTTCTTCAGCCACCCCAGTTTTACATTGAGATTTCGGCAAAATGTACTTCAAATACAATGAAAACTCTAACTACAAATTTGGATAATTTAGAGAGTTTGAAAACTCAATTAAGGTTCAGCATTCTCATTCAGTTGTCAGAGGGCTGACATCTACTCTATCTGAACCTATTAGACACTTTTTTGCAATTTGGTTTTTTTTTCTATTAGAGGTTAATAATCCAACTGTTTCTCTTGTCAGAAATCTAAGTTCAGACAATAAAGAGATATTATCTTAATTTTGTTGCAAACTCATAATTAAGTATCAAATCTTCTGTTGGAGCTACAAATTAAAAGGTTCTGCCCAATTATCGTTGTCTGCCATTATTCTTTGCAACATATCTAAAGAGACCAAGGGCTGATCGAATGGAACATAATGTCCTGCGTCATAAACTGACAAGAATGTTAAATTTCCTCCAACTTTTGCGGTGCCAGCTATTTTATTGTTTTTCATCTGCCAAGACACCTTGTTCGCTTGTCTATATGCTGACTGCCCACTCCAGTTAATATGTCTTATAAAACTCAGCACGCCTGCTGTATTGCATTCCATATCATCGGCTCCATTGTATATGATAACCTTTGTGCGTTCCAAAGCATAAGCCAACTCCGGAAGGAAGCTTCTACCGCTATCTTGGCTCCAGGCCTCATAGATGGTACCATTGCATAATGAATAGCTGTGATTGGCAGGTACTGTGAATTTTTCCTTGATGGAAGCCTGACCCAAATAGGCATCAGTGAGGCCATAAGAATTGAAAATCGCAGCATAAGGATCTCCGGTCTGGAAATAGCGGAAGTTGTTGATGAAAATGCCTCCACTGATAGGAGGGCTCACGATGTAATTTTCAATTGCGTCAAACATTTGGGAGCCAGCGCTCAAGTTTTGATTTAGAAGATACATTTGCCCTTTAACTATCCATGACTCGATGAAATCTCTCGTGCTTGGGTCAATAACTCCCTCAGCATAAGGAACCGCTCCGAAGTATTGCAACTGATAGAATGCATCAGTCCAAGGGTTTTGAATAGCGATCCCTTTCAACGGCGGTAGTTTTGTTGAAAAATCCGTGAGTATTTGGTAGGCAACCGCTGGAACGTAGTGACCTCCGTAACTTTCTCCCATCACCCAGAAGTCGAGCTTGGCTAAGGAAGGATTATCATTGAAGAACTGAACTAATAGCGTGCAAAGTTGGATTGCCGTGGTTGTTGAGTCGAGCACATATTGAGAACCCGGTATCGAGTAGCCCGCATCGCTGGGATTGTCAATGAAGAGCAGATTGACCTCCGAGTTCCAGGTAATGTTCCTCGGGACAAGATTCAAAGTTCCACTTTGGTTCTGCACGTAATAAGGACCTATCTCGATTAAATTGGCATACTGACTCGCACAGCCAGGGCCTCCTTGCATAAACATCACGATAGGCTTCGTTGTATTGGTAACGTTGAAGCCAGCGGCTGGGATAAATTGGTAGAAGAGTTGCGCACCGGTTGTTTGGTTCACATTGTAGTAACCAAATATGGTGTCGTTAAAGAAGTTGGAATCTGCATTGGCAACTACGAGGAGAAGTAGTAGCGTTGTAAAAGATTTGTTCCAAAAAATATTTCTCATTTTTTTGTTTTTTTAAACTGAATGTTTTTTTTTTTCTTCAAAATATCTCGAGTTTAGAATCCTATTAAGCTCAAGATTTAAGTGTTTGAATAGTAGTGTTAATGGAATATATATATTCGTCGAAGCAAAGGGTAGAATGGAAGAAAATCTTAATTGAAACGCAATCAAAGCAGTTACTGTTAATTCAGCTGCGTATAAGAGTTTTAGAATATTTACTGCAGCGCGACATTTTCGCAAAATAAAGCGTTAAATAAGAACTAACGAGCTCGAAAAGTTTAAGTTTGCTGACGTTGAACTTCAGTACTACTCAAAATTTAAAATTTTCTTCAAAGTCAAAAGAGTATATCAAAAAAAATGATCAATAACAGCAGCTTTTCTGAGGTCTCTCATGTGTCAGATTGTGAGCACACACTGATTAGTTACTCAGAGAACTCAATAGAAACGAACGCTTCGGGGTCTATCTACACAAACTATGCAGATCTAGTCGATGTGTATCAAAGTCACGGTAACATCGGATTAGCTTTGGAGAAATTGGTGGGCATGAATATCAATTCTAAGGCCGATTGGAAGGTACAATTCCAGCTACTTGAACATCTCAGGATTCTGAACAAGTATCACTATGCTGAGCTGAATCCGAAGCTCTTCGGTTTCACTGACTTCATCATTCAATGCATTGAAAGCATCCGAAGCAACCTGATCAAAGAGGCGCTATTGCTTCTGCAGGAGTTGTTTCCCAATGCGAGAATGGTGCCGCTCCCAGACGAATTTATTGGCAAAATAGTCCCAGTTCTCTGCGAAAAAGCGGTCTCAGATAAAGGGTTCATTAAAATTGAGGCAAGGAAAGCTGTTAAAGAGCTGGAGCTCTGGTGTGCAGGAGACGCAAGCATCATTGCGCTTGCTGCAAAGAGTTCTGACAAAAACGCAGCCATTTGCGAGTTTGCCTTTCAAACGCTCTGCCAATCAGTGAAAAACTTGGGTGATGAGTTACACTATAAACTTACATTAGGAGGATGCAAAGTGCTCTTTCGAGCTGTCCTTAAGGCACTTGAAGGAAAAAGAGCCGTGATGAAGAAACAAAGTGAAGAAATATGGCTTCGACTAAAGACGTTGCTTCAGAAAGAGTGCACAATCGAGAGTTTTTTGGAAGATAAAATCGGACTTACAAGAGAAGAGGTTCATTTGCTTATGCAAGTGAAATCAGAGAAAAAAACTGCTGCGAAGATGAATTTGCAAAGCTTTATTAAAGAGCAGAAGATGCTAATCGAAAAAGATGCAAATATTGACAAAATTCAGGAGGAAGCACCTTTGAAGAGCGTGGGTCCTTCTCTTATTCTAAAGTCAGGCTCTACGCAAGCGGCAAATTTTTCTCCTTCAAAAGAGAACCTTACTAAATAAATAAGAAGGATATCATAGAACCAAATCGGCGAATATATATATACTCTTTAGGCCTTTGAGGATACTATCTAGTTTGTTGGTAGTGTTACTTTGTCAATAAATACTTTTTTGCATGAGTCTCTAAGACCGTAAGCTTATTCTCACATAAATCTCCCTTAGCTACCATAAACATATCTGTGAGCTTAGAAAGTAAATCAACTCTAGTC
>ENA-UOUE01000793-UOUE01000793.1-compost-metagenome-genome-assembly--contig:-NODE-793-length-23705-cov-9.487219_pt1 | contig 23705 bp, 8 predicted proteins | sample MGYA00238146_ERZ747223 | MGnify/ENA primary metagenome ERZ747223 (study PRJEB28781, sample SAMN06268865) | compost metagenome | isolation source: single cell | place: USA: California, Emeryville, Joint...
TGAGCAATGCGTTGAGCATGGAGATACTCGAGTGCATCGACGAGCTGGTGTACATAGGATCTTGAGACGATCTCAGGCAGAACATGAATGTTTTGAATCAGGTCGAGTATATCACCTTTTAAGGTGTATTCTATGGCATAGCATTTTCCGAAGGGATTTGCTTGCAAGAGCTCTCTATCCTCCTCGCTACAGAAAGAGATATTAGCAATGCTGATAGGAGCTTTGCATTGGACAATAGACTCGTGATTGATTTTCGAGAGGATGTTCATTTCTTGGAGGTCACTCTCGTTGTAGTCGGAGAATAATTTCATGATGTATTTTTTGTTGTCGGCCAAATTTTCAGACAAGAAGACCTTAGCATTGTTTCTTTCGCCAAGTTGACCCAATATTCTCCATTCAGAGGTCTGGGCTTGTGAAGAGTAAGTGGAAGACTGCTTCATTAGTTTTTTGTGAACAATTTAGTTGATTATAATTGAGACCCATCTTCGCATGAATTTAAACACGTTTCCAATACCTCTAACAGCAAATTATGTTCCTTTCACTGAAAGGTTTTAGTTAAAAAAATAAAGTTCCAAATTTACTGATTGAAAACTGAATTAAGCTGCTGAAACAATCACTCTTTAAACAACTTCTTGAATAGACTCCTGTTTTTTTTTTTCAGTTTTCAGTTTCATTTGAAGAAGGAAAACATCAAATCTCATTGATATTGGCTACTAACACGTCATAGATTCCTCGCTGGTCTGCTAGGAATGTATGCTAACCGAAAAGAACTTCAATCTTCAATTTCGTTATTGAGAGTGTGTGTGCGTGTCAAAAACTTCATCAGTAAAAATTAAATTTTCATACTTTAAAATGCTTATCAATGCTTGCTCTAATGATAGAATTAACCCAAATTAGAACCTGACTTTCTGAAAATAGGCTCATCTCCCGCAATTTGCAGCAGCTTTGTAGAGTCATCCTAGATGCCTGTTATCATTATGGTTTTAGTGCCTTTCTTTGATTATTTCGGCATAAATAAGAAATAGACGAAGATTGAGAATTTTAAGAACAACTTCTTTTCGTTAAATTAACTGAAAGTGAACTGAACCAAATTTTTAACTGGTGTTTGAGATAACTGCAGTTATTTAGAAGAACAATTCAAAATTGATACTCCAAGATGCATCAAGAACCCAGATTTTCTACTGTTGTGATCTGGTACTCGAGAATCAGCAGTGAATTCTCAACGTCTAACTGCAATAATTTGTATATCGTAGAATTATCAATGTTTCAGAAGTATAAAGCGAGCTGTAGTCTTTACTTCTAAAAGGGCTTCGCTAGGGCTCCATGTAAACACAGATAGGTTAGATCATCTAAAATTGCGCCTCCTTTGTGTAAAAGATTAACTGCGGAATCATTCGAATCCAAAAGAAAGTATTAGATAGTTCTCAGATGTATTTCATATGATTGGCGGCTTCACGAGATAATTTTCTGGGATCGCCTTTTACTAGTCTTCTTGTCTAAAAAAATCAAGCAAAATACCCAGTTTTCTTTGACGATTTTTTGTCCATTTGCAAGCGAAATCTTCCATTTAAGGAAAACAATATCGGAAATTCTCAAATTCCCAGTAATTTTCATGGAATCATGGCTAATAACATCACTCCTAAATGTGGAAGCGAGCTCATTTCGTAATTTAATAGAAAAGCATTTGCTAGCAAATGTCAAAGATAGCTCTTGAAATATAATCACTAATCAGAGCAGCATATAGAAGGAAAAAATTACAGATTGAAAACTTAGATGCGTAAGATCTATCAAACGCGAGGGTTAGATGTATAAAACTATTAAGGAAAAGTCACCGCCTTTCTAAATTTTATGGAGATCAATCGTACCGCCTTGTTTGGGCTTTGAGACAACTCCGATATCAGAGCTCGACCGAGCATGGTGTACCCCCGGATGGAGCGTTGCTCTCGCAAAGTTCACTGGTTTCGGCAGTTTAGTTAGTCTCTCTTCATCAAAAAAGTTGGGATTCGTTGTATTGATATACATACTAGCCAAAGCAGCGTCACTCAACAGTGCATTTTCCGCTTTTTCAGACATTTTGTACCTCACTTCTAGTAGCTTCCCTTGAGCATTCTGTGGAGGATATTTTTGAGATCTCAGAGGACTCTCTTGAGTAATGGTCTGTTTGCTTGGACCCTTTTGATGAGAAAAAGGTGACAAATTCGGAGAAGTGTTGTTCCTATTCTCCCTGTCTGCTATATTCTGTCTATTTTTTTGGGGAGATAATTTAACAGAGGTTGGATCAGTTATGATGCGGTTTATCAAGGCACCGTCAGTTAAAACAGAAGTTCGCTTCGGGATATCATCAAAAATCGATTTTCTGGCTTTGGGTATGCCAGTTTCAAAAGGATCGATAAGCTCAGAGGCTTTTGGTTGATTTTGAATTGAATTTTCTTGGACTCTTTCAGCTTGGCTTAATTTTCGAGAGAGCGGAAGCTTCAATTTTTCAGGGAGAGTTGCATCTTTAAATTTTTTCTGAATCGGTGTAAGTTGTTCATAGTTTAAGAAATCCATAGAATCGTCGCTTACAAATCGGTTTCGACCTTGTTGCTTATCTGGGGTCAGAGACATTCCACCTGACTGATGTTCGAAAGGTCTTTTGCTACCTCTCATAACTCCAACTTCAATTTTTTTGGAAGTCACATTATCTTGCATCGGAGACAAAGGCTTATTTTCGCTGGCATTGGGAACTCTGCTATCTCTGCGGACATTACCATAGAGTTCTCTGCCAGGCCCTGGAGAGATAGCTCTTGACTCTCCCCTAGTTTGAGGAGAGATTTTGGGATCCTCGCTTGGTTTTTTCGCTGAACCCAAAGATCTTTGAGTTGCTTTGTTTGACTCTATAGGTGCTTTTCCAAAAGTCTCTCTCCCAGGATAAAATTCATTTCCGCTCTCAAGGAAAGCAGCAGTTTCCTCAGGGACATTTCTTCGTCTTGACGCATCTGCTGTGGGTTTTTGAGCACCAGACTTTTCTGGAACTTTCTCATTGCTGAATGTGTACTGTGGATCATAAGCTTTGGAGGATTCTGGCCTTGGATTCAGGTTTCCTTTAGTACTGCTTTGATTGGTTTCTGGTTTCGTAGAAGCAGACTGCGTGTTTTTCTCAAGAATTCTATTGGTTGAGTTCTCATTAATTCCGCTTCCTTTCTGGTTGAATTTCATGAATGAGTCCATTCCGTCAGCAATTTTATCAGAATCTGCAGCTTTTTGTTGAGAACCTCTTCTGCTTCCTTTGAACTGATCCATCACTTTAGTGTCATAGTCTTTCTTAAAGGGAATATCATTTTCTTCTTCTTGTAGAGGATCTTCTTGGATATATATCATTGGTTTAGTAATAAAACCTCCTGTTCGGCGATCCTGATTCGAAGGTGTCGCTGCTGCTGAGAACGGCTTTGTTCTATCCAACCCTTCGCCATCAGCGACAAACACGGGGATGCTGGATTGACTTGTATTGGACAAGGATCTGTCTCTCGGTTTCTGAGTCCCAAGCGCTGGATTGTAAGCAGTCTCACTGCTGCCCTCGGACACTCCTTTTGAAACAAAAGTAGTTTGACTGCCTTGTCTAGCCGTCGTCGGCTCTTGACCTGCTAGAGCCATTTGTATCTCAGACCATGTCGTATAAATTCTCTCGTTCAACATTTTCTGAAGCGCATGCTGCGAGTCAGTACCCTTCAGCGGGGAGCTCTGCGTTAGCCTTAATGAACTTCGCGGCCTTTCAGGTGAACTCTTATTTGGGTCATTACCAAGCACAGTGTCGGAATTGTTGCTTTCGATCAGTTTGAACTGATCCTTCACCCCTGCAAGCTTTTCGTTCCATTTATCAGTGATCACATCCTGAAACTTGACGTGTTTTTTCCCTGATTCAATCTCATGCTTCAGGAAGTCTCCTTTAATGTACTGAGTATCTAATACCGGTCTCACGCCTAATTCATCCTTGGATGGTCGATAGAACTCGCTTGGCCGTTCATGGGTAGAAAGTCTCTCAACCGGTATTGGCACGCTGCCCCTTCTCTCGATAGATGCTCTTTCATACAGCGGGTCCAGCTCTCTTTTCACATGTTCTCTCTTGCTGAGCAAGGTAAAATCCTCTATAGAAGGAGTACTCTGGTTTTCTGGTGTTTTCTCAAGGAGATGGTCAAGGTAGCCTCGCATAGTATATTCTCTATAGTTATAAGGCTTATGGTATTTATTAATAGGGATATGTTCGAGAGGGTAAGTGAGCTGCACTTCTCCAGGAACGGGCCGCTTTGTAGGTATTTCATCATCAAGCGCTTGGTCAGTGAGCTGAATTTGAGAAATCTGGTCAGGTAATTGGTTTATGTTGAACGATGAAGCGCGTTTTCGAGAGAGTCCCTCCTCGTTTTTGGAAGAACCCCGACTGTGATAGATCCTCTTTTGATCTTTTGATTGCAGATCGCTAGATTCTTTCTGTGAGAGTATTTCCTCTTCAGTTTCCCTCTGAATGAATCTTTCTGGTGTTGCTTTTCGCTCATTAACCTGAGATATTAACTCTTCGAACAAAGATTTCTCACTTGGAGTCGCTTTGACGAAGAATTCCGTTTTAGCGTTTCCTTTAGCAGGAGGGTTAGTAACTGTTTGCTTTTTGTTGTCTACAGCAGAGACTGGTTCGGGCCGGTCTGGTGATGGCTCTTCAATCTTGTTTTTCCGAGAGATTAGTACTGGTACTGGTTCTTTAGGAGATGGCTTATCCAAAGATTTCTCTGAGGTAGTTTTCATGAATTGTACTGGATCAAAATGAAGGACTTCTACTGGTTTCTGCTTTTCTAAATTGAATTCAATCGTATCGCTTGGCAAAGTCTGCTTTCGAGGAGGTGTGATTTGTTTTGTTTGTTCTACAATCGGTTTTTGGATGGAAATTTTCTCAGTTTGTAGTGCTTCAGAGATGAACGTGGGAGTAGTGTCCTCTGGTGGCAATTCTGGTTTTTTCTGTCTACCAGCAGTGTCATTCATTGCATTGGTTGGAACCTTTCGTAGAGACTTTTTTTTGACTGAGACGTTTAACGCCGACGTCGCATCCTTCCGAAGGGTAACTATGGAATTATTGATCGATTCGGCTATATATGTGTTGTATGGAGTATGCTTAAGCATTAACTCTTCAATAGGGTGCTCTTTAACCCTTCTATGTGGATGAAGAAACCCTCTGTCAATTTGAGCCGGCTGGCTTTTGTTTGTATCCGAGTTCTCAAATTTCTGTGGATTTTCCTCTTTCTGCGGACTCTCCTCTTCATCAAAGATTATCTCTTTAGAGATGTTGCGTTTTCTCTCTTTCAGCGGCAATTTTCTCGGCTGATTATTCTGAGATGTCTGATTTTGAAGTCCTACTCGCTCCTTTTCAGCCCGCTCAGCCATTTCTTGCTTCAGATCAAGTTCGTTAATTGAAGAAACGCGCTTATCTTCTGATTGGGCCGCCGAATCAACCGGTCCGCTCTTTTTGAGAGGAGACTTGGCTGATGAAACAAAAGCAATAGGCATGGGCAACTTGATAGGTTGATCGTCCTCCTTTTTCTGAGAAACAAGAAGTTGAGCATCTCCCAATAACTCCTTTACGAAATCTGAATGTAAATTGTCCTTAGAGTTTCTCGGTGCTCTGAGGTCTGGTTGCTCGCGCGGCTCCTTCGAGCCTTCCTCCTCATCTCCTATATATACGTTGCTTAATTCATCTTTAGGTTTTTGTCCTCTATTTTTCAATTTTAAAGGATCATTCTCTTGAGGTTTCGTCTCTGATCTAGAGATCTTCTGAGTGTCTTCGATTTCATCCCCTTCTTCTTTTTGGGACTGCTTACAGCTACTTTGCTGTTGTTTCGACTTCAAAATCTGGCTCAGTTCTTGTGAAGCTCTGCGACTCACTTGCTTGGACTCCTTAACATCGGAAATGCTGGTATCTGGTTGGTTATTTTGAGTGGTAACATTTCCTTTCTGCCCAATTCGATTGAGGATTTCTGCTAAACGCTGCTCATCGGATTTCTCATGAGGTTGCTCTTGAAGAAATGGGGGAAGCTCAGCTAAAATGGGTTTTGATTGGTTCTCTGAGTCTCTCCTATTGCGATTTGGAGTACCTGCTATACTCGGAGTCTTTGATCTTTGAACGTCTTTGTCAGAGTTGCTTAGTTTAGAAGCACGTCTATGCTCAGCGACTTGATCGTAGATATCTTCATCCTTGCTAACTAAGATCTGTTGCTTTGGCGTTGGAATTTTCGGATTGCTTTGCTTTGAAATACTCTTCCGAGCTGCTACTTGGCTGTAGATATCTTCGTCTTGATCAAGCGCAATCGGCTGTTTGGAAGTAGAAATTTCAGACTTTCGCATTCGCTGGTTTAGAGAATTATCAGTCGGGAAAATATCTTGATATGGGTTAGCATCTGGATGAATGGTTGTTTTGAGATCTTTAGAAGTCTCGATAAGTTCTCGCGCTGGGTGCTTGGTAGGTTGATCAGTTCCCTGGAGAAAGTTTCTGCTTTGGTTAGTCTTCGGGGTATTGCTTTTACTGCCTTGGACTCCGCTTTCATTCTGAAAAATTTCCATAGCTCTTGCAAGACTGGAGTTCGAGTCCTTCCCAAGCTTTGGTTTGTGCACAAGTTCTCCCCTCTCAAGCACATCTGACTTTTTTGGAGTAAGTTGCTGCTGCCGAGGACCAGTTTCATTTTTCTCCAGGACTTGAGACGACGCCAGGACAGATCTTCCCTGAGGCTTGTTTTCAAGGGAAAATTGCTCTGAACCTCTTCTGTTAGCGAGAGATTCTTCGAGGAATGCAGCTTCGCCTCCTTTCCGCACATTGAAGACAATATTATCACGGTCTGAAGGATCCACTGCAAGCTGCCCGTATTTACTGGAGTAGTATTCTGGCAATCGTATTACCGCCTCCAGAATGTACCTATCATCAGCTTCTAAGCTCACGACCTTATTCGGAGTGATAAACATTTTTGAGTTTGGGTTCGCACGGTGATTGTCTCCTTTTAGTTTGCCTGTTAGAAAAAAAAAGTTAGAAGCAATTCATCAAGAATATTAATCATACTCATTAGTTCTAAAGGATAGCTTTTGCCCTCTTGCAGGACTTTCGTACATTTTCCGTTTTTAAACTCACCGAAAAACCATCGATTGGTGCTAACCTGGTAATATATACCTAAAGATATCAACATAAAGACGATAAGTATGTCAAATTAATACCTTTTCCATGGTATTTTTGTTTCAAGAACCCTCCATCATAGATATCTCCGTTAATCAAGAATACTCTGCCAATGCCCACAAGCTCCCCTTTCTAAGAAAAATCACTTAAACGGTCTTCTAATAATTCTCAAATACCCAAAAGAATCCACGTCGACTTATTTTGAGCCCCTCGCAGGCTATCCCTAGCCCGTTTAGTTTCCCTTCTGAAAAGAGGCCATGCTCCCAACTATGAACCCCTTGCTTGAAGAAATGTATTCCTGTCTCTTGAGGAGCCTAATTACATTTATATATCAAAGTTCCAAAATTAATTGCTACCTGTTTAGTGGTTGGATTTCGCAGAGTCTGCATCGTCGAAAAGCCCATCGACTCTGAGGGAAAAAAACCATTGAAAAATTACAATATTAGCAATTCTTACGAAATGGTGGATCGCCCTTCCCTTCTTTAATGTCTCTGACCAACCGGCTATGTTCATATTCGCAGAAGATCCATCGATCGTTTGATTTGAAATATTTCACGCACTTCCCTTCAAGGTTTCCTTCCTTCCAGACTCCAAAAACATAGTCTCCATCTGGGAAATGAAAGAGCGCAAGTCCGGTGACTTTGTTATTCTCAAAGCTTCCCTGCACAAACCCTCCCAATGGAAAATAGAAAATCCCTTCACCGGTCATTGTTCCTTGCTGCCATTCCCCTGTGGCAATATTACTATGCGATTATCATAGTAGTATGAGTACCTATATACATTTCGCCTGTGTCCCAATAGTACACTCCAAGGCCATGGCGAACAGAGGATTGGATTAAATCTCCTTGGTAGTATCCGTTCTCAAATTCGATTACAGGGTAACCTGCCAGAAACGTAAATCGGGAGGAGGGTTGGAGCATTTACCTGTTAATGTTTGCTCGAAGCTGTTTTTCAATGGTTCCATGATAAAAATGCTCTGATCTTTGCAAACAATATTTTTTATTTAACTAACAGCTATTTTGTTTAATAAAAGACTTTGTGTAGCGCTTTAATAAATTCTTTGATTTGTTAAGTCCCTCTTTGAGAAAAAATTGGAGCATCGTATCTGTATGCTTCGTTTCCTAATAGAGAAAGTAGGGCTATTAAGAATGTTATGGTTTGCTACAAAGTTCATGTACTACGATAGACAGTTAGTGAGCTCTCTCATTTCATCGATTAGCTCGTTGTCAAATCTATGGGCTAGATAGGATTCTCACTTATCAATCATATGAAGTGGATTCTATACGAGCTTTTTATTCCTCATTTACTCTTTTAAAACTGTATAAACTTCTAATTCATCAAGTTTAAATTCAGGAGTTCCTGTGAATGAAGTGCGCCCATTTTTCAGGGTTTCATAGCACGTATCAACTTGAGCTTTGTTGGTATCCCCCGAATTTCTTTGATCTAGAAGTACCAAGTCCGGGTAGCGGCCAAAGTTAGGTCCACAATCTTTATTGGCAAAAATGGCTTTTGATGGGTCCTTCAAGGCAAGCTTTTCCTTCGTTGTTAGCGAGAAAAGGAAAGCATCTTTGACATTTTTATATCCAGAATCACTCCAATCGATGTATACCCTCCAAATCTCACTCCAGTTGAACTTTCTGCGATTACGAGCAGTGGCTGCTGCGAGTCATATTTTTCGTGGAACATGCTAGCCTTGAATCCATCTCTTGTAGCTCTGAATAACAGCTTACACTTGAAGTGCTTTGTCGCACCGGGAATCCATTCCTGCAATAATTTCACTTGAGAGATATCATTCACAATTCTCGAATCCAACGAAGTGGACCCAAGGCTAAGCTTACAATTCGATCCCTAATTCTTGAACCGATTGTGCTTAACACTTGACGCAACTCGCCATTTAGTGTAGGGAAGATATCCTTCTCGAATAGCTTCGCGGTTGGTCGAGCAGCGATAACTCGAGCGAGGTCCTGAGCGAGGCAGTTGATCCTATCTTCGAGAAATTTCGAAGCTCCATCTGATAATAAAGAATCAAATGCTCTTTTTTCTTGGATTTCAGATTCATAAGAACCCAGCAATTTTTCCAATTCTGAGGTACTGCTAAGACTATTAATATTCTGTATCAATGAATCAGAGCTAGGGATCTCTGATTTCCTATTTCCTTTGGCTCTTTCGAGAGTTGAGCTTAGTAATTGGAAATTAAGACTCAGATTGATAACTTGATCATCAAGTTCCTTTAGGAGAAGGTTTATTTTTTCATCTATTATTTCGAGATAGTTTGCCTTGAGTTTGTCGAAGAATTTCACAACTCTCTTTTTTTCTTCAGTAATATGAGCCTTTAAATCATCCAGAGTAGATTACTCTTTGCTAAGGATTTCTTGAAGAGAATCAGAGAGGTTCGTGAGCTTGACATCAGGACCTTTTGCTTGCAAGGCTTCCTGATACTCTTCGAGGAATTTTCCAAAAGTGTCTAAGTTATCAGCTTTTGCGTTCTGTAAGGCGAGAATGCAATCTATACAGAGCAAGGACAAATTTTGAGGCTCATCTCTCCAAATCTTCCTCACAGGTTCTGTTGGATGAACTCGGCAAGGAAATAGCTTCACTCCTTTCACACTTTCCATATGCACAGATATTATTTAAGTTTTCTGATCTTGTTTTATTTAAATTAATGAACTTAAGCAAATTGAGGTTCATCTAATGGGTGACTATGAAGGTCCCAGTTCTATTTTTATGTGAGCTTATCTGAAGCCAATTCAATGTCATAGTTTCCATAAATAAAAATCAAGAGGACTGATCTGTTCAGGCATCAAAGAACATGTGTCCTTTGTTACAGATGTCGTTTGGCCTTCCTTTGGATAATTTTCTTGTTTTAATCACAACTTTCGAAGCAATAGCTTGTGGTCTCTGAGAGTAACGGTTGAAATATTTTTCTTTCCAGAAAAATAAAGTTCAAAAAGTCTGGAATAAAAAGAAGAATCACACTTTTTTCCGCTTCATTTTCATTATCTTCAAGCGTTTAAGAATGGCTCCTCTCTCTCTTTCCGAAATCTGCTTGACTATACAACTTCCAACAACGAGAAAGCGAACAAGTATTTGACTTTTAACAATTACATCCTTCTAAACCTCTGAAAGTCCTTGAAGACAGCTGGCTCTCCGAATTGAACTATTGATTTAGCTGTAAAATTGGTAACTCAAAAGAAATATACCGGTATATCAAACACGGATTTTTATGACCACGAATAAAACAGCTCATAACACCTCTTAACTTGCTTTGCTGTGGCAGCAGCCAAGTGATTTCATATAATTATTCTTTAGCAGCATTACCGTTTTCGAAAAGGTTCCGGATTTCTCAAATTAAGAATGAATATTGGCACTCTGAAAAGTTCAAACATAAATAATTGCTAGTTATTACGGTACTCCTTTTGCAAAATAAGGATAATATAAGAAGAAACCAATTCTTATGCTTCATAACTGAATGAGCAATGAAACCGAGGCAAGTTAAGCTTAACCATGACGGACCTCTCCTTGCAAATCAATCAGAACGTGATAATACCTGCCTTGCATTGTTTTGAATTATCGTGATGCAATCTTAAGGACTTTCGTTGGGTGGCAGCTTTTAATTCCTCAACTGCTCCCAAAAACCAAAATAAGCTATTGTAAATCATCCAAATCAGTGGTAAAACCTCTGAAAAAAGGTCTCTAAGGTGAACAGGCTTAGAGTATTAGACTACTCCGAATTTCAAGTCTAGCAATCAAGCGACGAAAAAGCTAATTCGGTGAGTCTCATCTGATGGAGGGTAGGAGCCTCAACTAATACATCATCATTTAGAAATCCAATGAAATTCCTACTTTTTCTTTTTGTTCATATCGATCAACATTTCGATCGAGATTTAATTCGAAAGTAAATGAGATCACTGGTTTGCTCACAAATTTAGATTTCGGGAGACTCAACGCTCTGCTCATTTAAAAAAATTTATCTGAGATTCGAGTTTAAAACTTCTATCAAAGCCTCTTGCCGCAAAAGTATTTAGGGAAAGCAATTGCCGTCATTCCAAGATCTAACTACAATGAGTAACGGACCAGTTCATGGCTTTCTTATCGAAAATAGCAAACTTTTTCTGCATTACTCAAACTCAGCGACCTAGCTGCTCCTTGGAGAGGCTACCCACTGCTTTATGAGTAGACCTTAAGCTAATGAGAAGACTAATATTCATTTCAAATCACTCTGACGACTTTCCCATTTGATATAAACAATCAAAGTTAGAAATTCTCAGAACGATCAAGATCACTGAAAAATATTTTAGAATAATGAAAAACGTTCGAGCCAAATGGATCGAAAAAATTTTTAATAACTGAAATTCAGAATTTTTTTGATAAGCTCAGGATAATGCCAATGCAATTATAAGAATTTCAATTCAGGTGGCTGATAATTAATATTGAAAAAAACTCTCAAAAACATTTTTTCAAATATTTGCTATCTCATTGAAAATGGGCTGCTCAGCTAGTAGTATAGATAATAAAGTGGTTCCGACCCAGGTGGTTTCCAGTTACAGTCACGACCGGAAGTTCAGCGGACTGTCGGAATCGAATTCGAGAATGCGTTTTCCTTCGTTGTCGAACTATGATACATTACCCACTCTTACGACCGAGCCGAGTCCCCCAAGAAACAAATCAGAAACACAGGAAATCGCCACCTATGATTTTGAGTCTCCGTCAATCTTATACTCAGTCGATCTGGCTGCCAGCAAGATAATGACATACAATATCGACACGAAGAAACGCTTGGTCAATGACCTCTCGAAAGCTGCTCTATTGTCTACCAATCCACGCTACATACCTCTGAATCCAATGAAAGAGGAAGTTTTTGATCATATGTTTGGCGCTCCATCTATTCTCGCTTCGGAGAAATATCTCCATTTTATTGGAGAGAAGCACTTCGCGTATGAAATTAAACAAAATCTCTTTTCGTACAGGAGCGCTCGAACTTATACTGAGGTTAAAAATTCGTCACTTTGTAAACTCAGAGATGAAATATTTGCCATCTCTGGAGAAGAAGGAAATGGTTACAGCGTCAAATGTGAGAAGTATAACATCACGCAAAATGTTTGGACACAAATTGCATCCCTTCCCAAGCCGTATTTTAAAGGGTCTACTTGTGGGTTTATTGATAGCGATGGAGCTGCGAAGATCATCATCGCTGGTGGTCTCAGCGCAAAAGACTCCAGTTCACCGAATCAAGCGATCGCGATATATGACGTCGCATCTGATACTTGGACTGAATCGAAGTTTACATGGAAGTTGACCTTCTCGATAGATCCTCAAGTTCCGTCTCTACCTTTAATAAACTGCAAAATAAATAAATTTTGCTTGGCGAGTCTTCGAGAAGATAAAATTCAAATGAATTTCATTGACTTGAAGACAGGGAAATCCAACTCCAAAACCAAACCTTACCCACGCGAAACCCTTGAACATCCATCAATTGAATCGTCTTGTATCTCTGATGGGTCGTTATGTCTCGTTATTTCAGAGAAGGATGGACCAATTCCTTTGGATAATGAGCTTCCTTGCAAGCAAAAGCCTTCGATCATGTTCGATGTATCTCTATAAATCATTTTACTGTTCTAGAGTAAATCCGTTGGCGTTTTAGTTATTTAATAAGAGTCGCCACACTTATATAAGAAAATAGGATTGACCCGTTTTTTCAGAAGAACCTGTTTGTGTGTGAAAGCAAAAAGCAGAGAGTCTGCGCTCTTTTCATTATGAGTACTGAAATTTATATAAAATTTTTGTATTTCTATAATTTATGATCCTTGAGACTTCTCGGCGCGATAAACTATTAAAACAAATTTAATCAACATTGTTCTCTTCAAGGATACATTGCCTGAAAGAAAGTATCTTAAATAAAGAAATGGAATGATTAGAGTTATTGTTTTAAAACATATATTAAACTTTTCAGATACCAAATAATTTAGATCCTAAGAGCAGTCAGCCCTTCTTCATTCGCTCATAAATTGACGAGAACCGAGGCAGTTTTGTTTTGGAGATGAATTCCTTTGATTTTACTGTATGAATTGTATAGGCACTTGAAATGAAATTCCTATATACTACGAAGTAAGAGAGATCCAACAAGAAAGGTGTCAAAATTTTTTTAAGTCAAGTCTTTAGGATAATATTTCACCAGAATTTGTTTTCTTCTTTCACTCTTACTTCTTTGTTGATTTTGGTTGTTGTTTGGCGCCATTTTTCGGACTTGCTGACTGAAAAGTTGCTAACATTGATATCTTCACTTATTGAATATTAGAAGTATTGAACTTCAACAAGTACGCATTTTTCCATCAGTTTGAGAGTACTAGCTGATAGTGGACACAAATCCGTAATTTACCTTCCTCGAGACTGCTCTCCATTCGACTGGGCTTCGAACCTCTCTGAAGGAAGTCAATAATATAGCTGTCAAGAGGCTTAGAAATTTTGGGTTTATCACGCCGCCATCTAATCCATCATTCTCAATTTTTTATGTATCCTTGAGTAGCAGCAAGGCCACAGCAAAATCTATCATCAGAATGTAGAAACTCATCGCAGAAGCTTCCTTTGGGATCAAGATATTAATCTTTTTTCAAAATGCATATAGCCTGTACAACCTGAGGTCTTCATTAAGATAGAACGAGGCGCTTTGCCATTTCAAAGAGGAATTGTCTTAGCAGAGAGACCTCACTTTCTTTGTCTCTAGTGCTCAGAGAACTAGATTTCATTTCAATTCTACCCGGTGTGCCGTATGTAGCAACTATTCCAAGGACGTCGAGAATAAAATCAAAGAAGAAAAAGATCTTCGTGTATTTGAGAAACTTATTTACAAGTTCCATTTCGTTCTGCAACTTTGCCCTTTCTTTTTCCTTCTTTTTTCGAACGACCTTCTACTATCTTTAATTGGAAAATGAAGTAAAACGAGCTTCTTATGTGCAAACAAACAGAGAACAGTAAACATTTCAAATTATTATCAGAGCGTTATGATCAAATATCGTTTATTGTTATTAAAAATTGATGTCTTAGCGATAACTTGGGAATAATTACTGCCCACTAGATTGAACATTAATTGATTTGAAGCTTTTTCGCTCAATATTATTTAAAAAAACAAAAAAAAAACATGCAAAATTTTCCATGGCCTATTTTGACTTAATGAAATTAGAAAGAGCTACTCGGTATGGGTTTTGCACGAGATAAAACTCTCTTGGGATAATGGACAGACTCACTAGATGCATTTATGCATAAATATGTTGTTAAGAGTAATGGGACATTTTCTGTGAGAATATAAGGACACGATATAGTTCATCGCCTCAGTTTCTATTTGAATGCAAGAATCGACTCGCTTATTCGCTACTTCATCTAGAAAGCACCTCAGTATTCTCTAGAGATTGTGAGACAGTCTCAGGGTCGTTGTCGATCTTGCTTCTTATGTGCGAATTCAATTCAAAGCAATTCCTATGAAAACCCACTAATCTCCTTCAGAGTTTATGTGACTGCTGGTTCTTTCCTAGTGCTTCAACAAAATATGCATCAAAGTGGCCAAAGCTTTGCCTGCAATTTTTGGCAGAAGAGAAACAGAAGAAATTTGTCATAACTATCGGCGGCTCTCGAAGATCGCGTTCTTGCAGAGGGGGATTAGCAAACATTTTTGATTGTTGCAGGTATTATTGTGGATATGATTTATTCATGATAATAGAAGATATTCCATTTGACCAATAAAGGTTTCTGATCTAAGTACGATCACTGATTTTACAATTGGGCAAGGGAAAAAAGATATCTTAAATAAGTTCTACAAGCTTCAGCAAATTCTTTTCCGAGCAGTCCTCAGGAATTGAGAGAGATGAGACTAAACAATAAGCAACAATCAATGATATTATGAACTGAACAGGAACCTTGAAGAATTTGCAAAGCTTAATATGCAAATTTCTCCACGGGAATTTTTCTAGCTCAGGTACTACTAAATTGAAGACTCAGCTATTATAATCATAAGATACGAACGAGGTATTAACATAATTCGATTATTCTCTTCTCACGTACTTTTGCAATCTTTTTATCAAGCTTATGGCTCGAAGATAAGAAATTAATAGATGTCAGAAAAACGCGAACAGGAGAGACTTATTATCACAATTTATCCCATTAAACCTCCAAGCAGCTGCAGACCTCGCTAATGCAATCTCGTTTGTATGTTACAAAGATTCGAATTTTGAATGCTTAGTAATTATTTGATTTTTTTGAGTACCTTGCAATATTTCAAACGCATCATCCACTCAATCAAGTGGATGCCTTCATAAACATGCTTTAACTAAGTTCCGAAGACCATAATTCATATGAATTCCAACACAAGGAAGAATCTACTCTGAGATACCTGAAGCGGAGCTTCCTTCTTACAATTCTAATTTCGAAGCCACTACTGTGTCTAAAAAACACCTTTCAGAAGATTTGTCTAAGGGGGTGCTAGAAAAAGAGCTTTAAATAGCATATGTTCTTCAGAAATTAAATTCAAATTATAACCTTTCTTAATATTTTTTTTCAGTAATTTCATAGTACCAAAACTCCGGGTCAAATTGGAACAATTAATGAATTTTGGTTCCTATAACCAATTTTAGTATTATTAGCCTCAAAACATACCAATTTAATTCTCAGATCAATTATTAAACCCCAAGTCTTCTCTCAAATGAACAAATCATATCCCGAAAACAAAAACCTCCAAGATAAGCCTCCGTTCGTTACAAGGGACCTAACAACGAACTAACTTTTGAACAGGCCTCATCATGGAACTAATAACACAACAATTTTCAACAATAAAAAGAACGTATAGCCCAGATAACGTGATTTCAACTGTGGCCGTTTTATCGTCAGCAGTCGGCAAAAATTCCGATAGGTTCCCCTTAGTTAATGATATAATTTCCTTCTATCAAGATAATCAATTGGGAATAGAAGCTTTTACTTCGCGATTTTAGAAATTTAAATCTCAGAATTACTGATTTTAGAACGAATCCTAAATAAGATATATCATTATCCGAATTATCAATATTCTAATAAGATCAAGCTCGATCGCAAAAATTCTTTTAATCTGAGTTTAAAAGAACTTGCTCACCTAAATCGAATCGACTCAAGATTAATAATTCAAAAAAATCAGAGAAAAAATTTTTACCAAAGATTTACTAATTGCATTCGTATATGGGTTGCACAGTCAGTCATCATTCTCATCGGGTTGTCCCTACCCACCCAGTCTCCGCTGATGGTCCCGAACGAAAATTAAGTGGAACTCCAAAAATCCAATCAAGGACATCTTTCCCTTCGCTTTCGAACTGCGACTCTCCGAGCACTTTTGCAAGCGAATTAAGTGTCTCCCGAATCAAATCAGAGACGCAGACCTCTATTCAAAGCTTCGAGGCCCCTCCAATCTTGTATTCAGTGGACTTGGCTGCGAACAAAGTAACGTCTTGCAATCTCGACACAAAGAAGCGTGTGATCAATGACCTCTCAAGAGCAGCACTGCATTCAAGCAAACCAAGCTTCATACCGCTAAACCCAATGCAAGAGGAAGTTTTCGATCACCTTGTGGGCGCCTCGACCATTCTGATTTCAGAGAATTGTCTCTATTTCGTTGGGCAGAAGCATTTCGCGTATGATTTCAAACAGAATCTATTCTCATATAAGGGTAACAGAGCCCACTCAGGCGTGAAGAACTCAACACTTTGCAGAGTTGGAAATGAAATATTTGCTTTTTCGGGAGAAGATACCAACGGATATAGTGTCAAATGCGAAAAATATAACATGGCCCAAAATGTTTGGACACCAATCGCATCTCTTAGCAAGCCTTATTACAAAGGTTCCGCTTGCATGTTTACTGACAGTGATGGATCTACGAAGATCGTCCTGGCGGGTGGGCTCAGTCAAAAAGGCTCCATTGCACCGAACCAAACAATAGCCATTTATGACCTCGCATCCGACACTTGGGTTGAATCCAAGTTTACGTGGAAGTTGCCGATCTTCTTTGATCCTCTCATTCCACCATTTCCTTTGATCGACTGCAAGCTCTACAAGTTTTGCTTAGTAAGCGTTCAAGATGATAAAATCCACATGAACTTCATCAGCTTGAAGACTGGGAAAACGAGTTCCAAGATAAAACCGTATCCAAAAGAAAACATTCAGCGTCCAGTTCTCGAGTCGATTTGCATGATCGAAGGAACTCTTTGTCTAATGATTTCAGAGAAAGATAGACCGGATCTTCAGAATATTGGGATCTCATTCACACCAAAGCCTTCGCTCATGTTCGCGACGTTAATTTAACGCGGTTGCTATAACTACAGGTGTTTAATAAGCCCTGGTATAAACCGAAAAGTATTTTGAGCTCTCCTTTATTGATAGAGTAACTTTTTTTGATATGAAAATTAAGGAATAAATGTATCAAAGTTTACCTTTTTTTTTTTTGCTTTTGAGCACAAATAGCTTATCAAACTATTTTATTTCATAAATTTATGAACTCTGAGCCTTTATCTCAGGGGCTAATATTGTATTGGAAATTCATTTCTAATTTTGCTCAACTACGCTCTATAGTCCAACAAATTGAAAGACTCTTTAACATAAGTTGTAGAATTTGGAATTCTTCGACAGAGGCTTAATGAAATCATCAAAGGCGCGAAAAACAACTCGAAAACGAAAAGAAGATTAAATTTTAGATAAACTATCTTGTAATTTTCAGGTTCTGAAGTTAATTTAAAGGGCTTTCATTTTCAGGGTGGCATTTGTGATTAAATAGCGAAGAAATTAACTAACTTTTTTATCTGAGCCCTGGAATTCAATTTAGCATTATATTCGGTCGAATTTCTCGTTATCTTACTTATTATGAAATACTACATAATAATCAAAGTGAAGGCTTGAGCACCTTCTCTCTGGCCTTGTAGTGTTCCGCGTGTCTTTTCGCCGTATTCAGGAACTTGAAATAACCAACTGCAAACTCAACGTTTCCAGCTTTGTCGACAACTTGCTCTGGGAACGCGATTCCCATACCATACAAACCTCCCAACGGTTCCAATTTCCCATCTTTCACAATTCCTAACTTACCAGCTTTGACATCATATTGAATTTCATTATCCTTGAATTCAATCTTTTTGCCGCTTTGATCAGTAATGGAAATCTGAGGAACTGGATCTCGTTCGTACCCGACCGCATAGATGATCTTTGTGCATTGAGGGAGAATTTCCTCATAGAGGGCTTGGTTATCATCTGGAATGTAATGACGCTTCAAGTTAGGAACTTGGTCGGTTTCAAACTTTTCTTTCGCCCATTTAGCAGCAAGGCCTTTGAGACCAGTGTTGTCATACAAGATCCAATCCTCATAGAATACTGCGTATTTAAGAGGGTGTCTGTAGAACACATGAATCATCTTTGGCTTTTTCTCCATTTGGTCGAGATTCAACAGAACAACCATTGCTGAATGGCTTGCTCCGATGATCGCAACGGTATCCTCCTCGCCAATTTCTTCAGCTAACTTGTATTTATCCAAAGCAACGTCCAAATCAATGGTTTTTGGCTCTTTTGTGAGCTTCTTCTTTACGATTTTGCTAATATGAGGCTGGATAGGGTGCCCGCCTGTTGCCAAGACCACTTTCTCGACGTTTAATTGGCTTGAGTCGCTTTTTAGTCCCACTTGCCAGACATCTTCATTCGGGCCCTGTGGAACTCGATTAAGACTAGTCACGTCGTCTTTAACCATGACCACTTTATCTTGGTATTTAGTATTCAAGTGATAAGTAAGTCGATTGAGCATGGTAAGAGCTTTTTGAAGCTGGCATGTTTCTTCAGGAGGAACATCTTTGAGGGATTCGAGAGGATTTGGGTCCATCTCAACGAATTTTGAGTAGATTTTAGAATCCGTCACGAATCTCGTGAAGATTTTAGCTTTCGTGTTGCTCGGGACGTTTCGGTAGAGAGGCATTCTGCCACCGTTAAAACTGCGATCGACCCAGAGGATGGGATAGAGATCGTTTTCGAGTAAGACCGAGATCGCAGCAAGGCCTGAAGGTCCGGCACCTACCACTGCGAACTTGAACTTCTCCTTAGAAAGTTGAGAGAGATTTGTAGCAAATTTCAAACTTTGCATGTTGGATCTTATTAATAGATTCTGTAATATATCAATTAATATCAGAAAATCAAATAGGAATCTTCTTTAAAACTGCGACTTCATGACTCTAAATTTGAAAGAGATGAAGTGGTTTAATTTGTATGCTTTCTTGAATTAATCACTCGCTTCAGAGATCAACAGTTTTGTTGTAAACACATTTCGTCACAATGAATTAGCTTGGGCTTCCTCCTAACACTATGCTTATAATGATGTATCTCGTTTGCGATTAAAGAGTTTTGGGATCCACTATGTCTTCAAACTTATCAATTGAGATTAATGCTGTACTATCTCCAGCACGTCGAGAAAAAGCATAGCAGGAAAAGAAGAGAGCAAGCATCCTCAAAAGTTGGAATAAATTGAATTGCTTTATAGTTTATTCTTAGAGATTTGTAAGTTTTCAAAACAACAGGATATATGTTATTTGAAACTTATTGTCTGAGGCTGATTACTAATACAGTATTGAGATTGCATAAGATGCAACTTGAATATGACACGAAAACCATTCAACTATATAAAATATGAAATATTAAACATAACGAGAGCGAGAGCTATAGCATTTTCCTCTCTTGTTGTGTTGTGTTTCTCGCGTCTTTTCGCTGAGTTTACAAGCCTGAGATACTCTAGAACAAATTCAGAATTCTCGACTATGTCAACAAGTTGCTCGAAAAATGCAATCCAGATGACATATAGACTTCTCAATGAGTTCCATTTTCAGCTTCATAATTGCTGTCTTGTCAGCAATCTAGTCCTACTTAATTTCATCATCTTTGAATTAAGTCTTTGCACCACATTGATTGGTGATGGAAATCTGAGGGATAGTGTGAAGGTCGTAGCCAATCAAGAGATGATCTTGCTCTTATCACAGCTAGTTTGAATTAATCTAAAAACAGGATATGTTTGTCAAATTTTCAAACTTTCCATATCATAATTAAATAATGCTTTTGTTCGATAGAATGGAATGGACTTCAATAATATTCTTTACTAAAGACACTATTTAAGTACAATAACATAATTAGGAGAAAGAACAGATGCTCTAATCTGTCGAAGGTTTACATGGAGGAAAGTTATTGTTGGTGATTTTAAGTAGCAGCAGGTTGTTCATAAGGAGGAGGGAGTACTTTTGTTTGAATTGCTATTCATCTCATATGACTATCTTTGGATATAATTATACTATATGTGCAAACAAAAAATCAATAGAAGCCTTTTGTCGCAATATTTCAAGCACGATTAGTTTTGTTGTTATTTCAATTTCTTCATAATTTCAGAGAGATACTTTTTCAAGCACTAAATATTCATTCTAGAATCACTCATTTATCAACTTTATATGAAATTTGTGTTTGTTATATGTGGAGTGGGGCGTAAACAACGAAAGAAAGTCTTATATTGCTTTAATGTAAATTTAGCATTATTTTTTCTTTTTTAATTACTTCAAACTCTCGTCTGATTCCAATAGTTGTTGATTAATGGCTATTTCTCATCCTGGGTGACTGAGGGATTCCTAGTATTGCTCTCTTTATCTCATTCAAATTAGAGGTATTGGCTTCTAGTAAGTAGCAGTTCTTCCAATGCGTTGAAGGGACGAGCTGGTACTGCACAAGGATTCTTACATTCCCTTTCTCGATACTGCTTTCCATTCGACTTGGTTTTGAGTCTGCCTGAACCATTTCAATACTATAACTGCTTGGAGTTCTGTCTTCAGACCAACTACCTTCAGTTTCGATACTTCTGAACATTTCCAGAATCATCGCCACATCGATATTCAGAATGTAGAAGCTCATTGCATCAGCTTCCTTTGGAATCGAAATATTTAATCTCTTTACAAACTCCTTGTACCCTCTGCATTCTGAGGCTGTTCTGTTGGAAGAATTAATATTTTTCGCGGTTTCGTAGAGAAAACTTCTCAATAGCGAAATCTCACGTTCTTGATAGATTGATTCTATTGGGTTGCTTCCAAGTTGAATTCTGCCGTATGCGCCGAATTCTGCTGCGATTCCAAGACCGTCAAGGACAAGATCAAAGAATAAAGGCACCTTCTCATATCTCGCAAAGTATCGATTTGCAAGCTCCACCTGCTCTTGTTGTTCTTTACTTAATTCTCTATCCTTATACAGACCACCTGCCTCGTCGTCGTCATATTGTTTTTCCACTTTAATATAACAATCTACAGGGTATTTCCACGACTTTACAATATTGAATATCATTAACTCTTCGACTGAGGTACGATCATCATTCAGAAACAGCTTGCTATTTCTAAATAAGTCCTCGAGTAATACTCTTATCTGTTTTTCAGTTCTATCACCTCTTAGATACATCACCAAGAAGCGCTTAAGAACTGGAGCCATGAAAGTCTCTGGGTTGAAACCAGGATCGCTTCCTTTCGGAATATTGTAATCAGAAGCATCAGTGCTAAGATCAGTCACGAACTGAGAATCAGTTAGGAGGGCCGACGCCAGGACGTTGAGTTCGTACTCTGATCCAGTGTCATAGAGTTCTCCGTCTGGTTTGAATTCTTTCCAAGAAAGACATTCCTTGATAATTTTATTATAAGCGTTTCTGTCCGAACTAGTGTCTTTGATTATTCGCAAGATCTCTTTCAGCACATTAGAGAGCTTTCTCGTCGTTATGGCCTCAAACAATGAAATATTCACGGGTTTTTGATCTCGTCGGAGAAGCTTATGAGGTTCCTCAGGAACCAATAATAGATATTCTCTGATTAGGGAAATGAGGTCCGTTTCAGTGTATGTCAAAAATGCCTTCTCTAGCTGTTTACGCATAGTGGTCCATAGGCAGTCAGCTCTTTCTATGGGTGATTCTCTCAACTTTTGAAGGCACCAATTGAGGTCACTATAACTTAAAGCCTCATAACAAGTGTCTAACTTGCTTTCCAGATACTGAAGATCGAGTGGGAATTTCAGCGCTTCGTGAAGTTTCGGAAGCAAAAACCTACCTCCTGATCTCATCTGATAAACTTCCGACTTTATGAACTTGTAGTGTATTCTTTGCTCTATAAACTTCTCAATCACCTGTTCAGAGCTCAAAAAGTTGTTCTTGTTGCCATCTATATCCAGTTTCACAATAACAGTGCCCATGACGTTCCTCTCCATGGCCACACCCACCAGCTCCTCATTTGAAGGAATAACAAACCTTCTATCAGAATCAGGTCTAAATCTTGGAAAGCTAGGGTCCACTTTTGGGAATTTAGATAAATAAAGAAGGAGATCATCGGCCTCTCTCACTTCTTTCTCTTCATCGTTGCCAGCATTCTCATCATCCTCGACAACTTCTTCTGAATTCTCATACCCTGCCTCTTCATCGTATGCTTCTTCATCATCATTGTACCCCTCTTCCTCATCTTCTTCAAAATCTGCTTCTATGAGATTGAGTATCGAGAAACTTCGAACGCATTGAAATTTTCCCTTTAATTTGTCTAAGAGCATCAATACTAGATCCTTATTCTTCAGTTTCATGGCCTTCGTCAGCAGAGCGTCGTAGATAAAGCTGGCCCTAGGAACCTTTTCTGAAAAATCAATATTTTTCGATATCAGAAGCGATATAGCATTCTTGAATTCGTTTGAAAATTTTGGTCCGAAAAATCTCTTCTCCCCAATCAATAGAGATACCCATTGGTAGATAATACAGTTCCTGTCTCTATCAGAAAGGTTTGGCAATTCTTGCCAAGCGAAATCTGTGAAGAAGTTAAGCGTGCTTGAGTTATGTGGGATTACGTGCTTCAAAGGATCTTTTGAAAAATCCTGAATAGAGCAATAGCAAACAAAGAAAGCATATGCAACCGCATCCATTCGGGTCTTCATCTCCTTGAAAAGAGCATGGTAGAGTGAGAGAAACTTTTCTGCATTCTTTTTGCTCGTGAAAAAGAGAGTTTTCATTTCGTTTGTGAAGCCTTCAATAAACGCTTTATTTTGGAAAGCAGAAGGGAAAAATTCGTTCAGGAGCAGCTTTAAGAGCGGTCTAGAGAACGCTTCTTGAATCGAGTCACTGCTATCGAGAGCCATTTCAATGCATTTTTTCGCAAAGACAGTTACATAGTAGTCTTCCCACGAATGATCTTCTTCTTCGTCTGGGTCTTCCTCGTTAAATCCTTCTGGCAGCTCATCATCATCACCCACTATATCGACGTCATTGTCATCAATTTTTGGGTTTTCGTCTAATATCTGCGCTGGTTCGTCCTGTGCTATCTGATCTGGGTTTGCATCTCCACCATCTCCGTCTTGATTTGCATCACCACCATCATCTCCATCTTGATTAACTTCATTATCTTCAGGGTCGATGCCTTTATCGGCTTGATCCACGTCATCAGCAACAATTTCTCCATTAGCCTCTGGATTCTCGGGGTTTGGATTTATATCGGCGTTAGGTTCT
>ENA-UOUE01000794-UOUE01000794.1-compost-metagenome-genome-assembly--contig:-NODE-794-length-23700-cov-12.831435_pt1 | contig 23700 bp, 17 predicted proteins | sample MGYA00238146_ERZ747223 | MGnify/ENA primary metagenome ERZ747223 (study PRJEB28781, sample SAMN06268865) | compost metagenome | isolation source: single cell | place: USA: California, Emeryville, Joint...
TGTAATTACCACGATAGCAGAGTATTTGGTCTCTTGATTGCAGAATTTCTCGAACGATTGCGCTATCTTATCCGTGTCGATCGGGACTTTGGGCAAGATATATCTGATTTCGATGTCTTTCTCTTCGTTGTCGGAAAAACAGGCGTCGCCAAAGTGCACTATCATATTTGGGGTAATATGCTTTGCGCCTATCGTATCCACACAGCAGGAGGATTTCACACTGAGAGGGTAGTGGATTAGGATTTTGATCGATGTGAAGGAAGATCACCTATCGCTGAGCACGTAAAATTGTTTTCCGGTTAGCTTTTCAAGCTGCTCTTTGACTTTAATACTGTCAACAAGCATTTCCAGTGGAAATTGCAGAACGACTCTGTTGGCGTGTTAATTGACATGATGATAATGAATGTACTTACCGAGCAGCATCGCGTTTGAGAACAGCTTCAGCGATCTTTGAGACCTCGTAAACCTCTTCAAAGGAGAAAGAGTCCTTGTTCACCTCATATGTCATGGCCGAAAGGCGCTCATTTTTTGGGAATTTGGATAAAAGAGTTTGTGCTTCAGTGGGTACTTCTTCTACCATTTGATTAGGCAATAAAATTTACGTGAATAGCAAATTTATCTTCTCAAGCAATCAGATGTGAGATTTCGAGTCTATTGTGTAAATAGCCTCACTCTAATATTTTATAAGCTAACCATGCTAACCCTAAAAGCAGCGCCATCTATACCTTCTAACACGTTATTCAGAGTCCATTTGAGAAAAATTTTCAAACTACCCCTAATTAAAAAAAAGTCATAATTGAATGGATATCGAGGCACAAATTCCTCCTTCTACGAATGAATCGCTAAACGTGCTTTTAGGCAGATCAAGCTTCGGCCTATGTAACTAAATACTAAGGGTTTGTCCGGAATATATAAGACTAATGAAGTTTTACTTAAATCCACTTGAGCTCAAGAACATATTCTACTCAATTGAATAAAACTTTCGTAATTTCTTAAAATTACATAGCCTCATGCTAAAATTATCTGCTCTCTTTTTCATCATCACTGTTCTCGGCAGCGCTAACGCCGACATCGCTCCCTCTGCTGCCGTCATTCAGAATTTCTCTACGGTCAGTTTAACTCCAGACCAAAATTTACAATTCAGCTTGGACTACGTGTTTTCAGGCGTAAATCTCACATACACAGTAAACGACCAACCGCTCCCAAGGACATCCCACAGCGTGGTTGCCACTCCAAGCCCGCCCATTGAGAGACTCAAACTTTCGTCATTCAAAGACGAGCTCAACCCCGCTAGTGTCATCTACTTAACCCCGAGACAATTCACAAGAAAGGTCATCAACAGCCAAGGCGCGGTCAATGACACGCTATCTTTCACGCAGACTTTCGAAACTGACACAAACATCTCTTGCTACGATATCGCGGAGGTAAACGGTTCACAAATCAGCATTGTCGATTGTTCGATCACCAATAACACCGAAAACGATGTTATGTACGTCATTGATTACAGTTCAATTCCTCCCAAAGTAGCTTCTGTCGGTGTCAGCAAGACATTCGATCCCACTTTGAAGGTGTTAAACAGAAAACTCTTCACCACGAGTCAATCGCAACTAATCCGCTTTACTTACGGAACCAAAGAAGACGAAACCGCATTTTGGCAGGTAGACACAATGACGATAAGCTCCTTGGACTCAGATCCCAAGGTTAGCGTCATCAGCTCGCTTTCGTCCACAAACTCCACGGATATTTCAAAGAAAGGCGATCTTCCTGCTAACTTCTACCCTGCTGACACTTGGGTGTTTTATAACCAAACCCATATTTTCACATACAACCAAACTAGTGACAAGGTGATCTCTCGAGCGACCTTCCCTGGTGAGCTTAACAATGACCTTGACTTCTTCGCGCCGTCTCCCGCGTCACCGGACGTTCTGACTATTCGTATCTGCGGTTATCAGTCTGTAACCGACTATACGCTTAACAAAGGTATGCTGTACACTCCAACCCAGCCTACATTTAAATCAGTCGATAATTCAACCATTAGCAGCTACATCGAAGTGGGTGTGTTTAGCATCTACAGCTCTGATGCCACGTCATTAGTGACTGTATCCCCAACCGATACCTCATCGCAGCTCGGAAAACAGCAGCCAATCTATTCTCAATGGACTTATAGTGGCCCTTCCTTGAGATTTGTGCCAATTTCTGCTTCTACGTTCGTTCTCTGTGGAACAAACTCCTTGAATGCGACAACACTTGTGCCCCAACTCCTTCAACTCAAATCATCCATCCCCACCCCTACTACCATTATCGCCACATCGCATTATAATGATCAGTCAGCCACTGCTTCCCAAAGCATCAATATCGTAACTACAAACACGAGCATTAACATTTCGCTTCCAAGTACCGTCGTGTTGAACTACCCAGAAGAGACAGTTATCCCTCTCTCTCAGGTTATCCAAGGGTCCGATCTCACGGTCTTTGTGAAAGATTTCCCGGGCACCTGGCAAGTCTCAGGCCTGAGTGCCATTGATTTCTCGACACTGTCTACCGGCCTCCAGAAACCAGAATTTTTCGAATTTACAACCATTGGTGACACGATTTACGTGTATTACAAGGACTATAGTACTCGTAACTTCTATTTGGTTGGTTGTGTGTCCGGTTCGGGTAAGCTGACCTGCAATATCCAAACCGCAATAGTGATTCCAGGGGAGGTTTCCGCGATTCTCTTCGGCGTTTCACCCTACGCTGTAATTGTTGCGAAGGACCAGGACAATCAATACTTAGCCATCAAATCGGACTTAGAGGACGAAATGCTCACTTTCTCATTGAAAACAGGTATCTGTGATGTGCTCCATGCCTCACAGACGGGGAACAACCTTCTCTACTGCTGGAGCAAGCGCAACGCCTCTCTTTCAGTCTTCAACCTCTCCAGTGTCTCGCAAACTCCCCTCAGTACTTACTCAATTTCCGGTGTAACAAATATGACGACTCGCGCAGACGCAGCTAACCTCCTTCTCATCGCGACGTCAACAGATATCATCATGTTAGATATCTCTAATCTAACTTCGATTCAGGAGCTCACTCGTGCGACCCAATTCTACGACATCGCTCTGACAGGTTTCACTCCTATTTTCGCACAAGCGAACCAAATTTGGGCAGTTTCCTTTAATAAATCTATGGTACTTCGATGGTTGATCGTAAATGATGGTACTTCCACTCAGCTGGTCCAGGCAGGCGCATTAAGCTTGACCAATTACACACTGATCCCAGACGGCGCTGGATTCTTTGAAGGCAATCGATATGTCTACTTTGGCGTGTATGACGGCCTTGGAGGGGAGATGCTCCTCGTGGTCAATAAAACCAGCGGGCTCATCGAATATTCGCAGTGGATTGATTCGAAATTCGTTACTCGAGCTACCCAACTCGCTAATAACGACACCTATGTGGGTGTTTGGACAGAGCGTGGGTCCAATGAAGTTTATCAGATTAGTTCTAACTGGACACTAAAACTTTCCACAAAAAATATCTCGTTATCACAGACGCCGATTACCAGCTATCCTTTCTCTGTGCAGGCGACCTGCTACAATTCAGGTGCTCTCCAGACTCAGAATCTTAGCCTGGTGCTTTACTCTGCGTCGTTGCCAGTGCAGCCAGTTAACAACACTGTTAACTATACCTATGTCATGAAAGAAGGCAGCAACACGACCTCACTCAGGATCGATCTCGATGTTAATTCGATTTTTAGAAACCAAATCCTTGATTTGACTCTCTCACCTCAAGCAAGCGGTAACGGCAGTCTTGGAGACGGAGTCCCAAACGTCACTCTCACAAAGCCTCTCAACACCACAACTAGTGTTGATATTTCTTCCTTAATAAACAAAGGTAATCAGATCCTCGCACAGTTCAAAGGTCGTAATGCTTTCTTCATAACCAATACAACATTTGGTACTGGTTCCCTGGATTATGACAGACCAGTCTTCAACAACGTCTTTTATCAGAACATCTCAGCAATTGATCCTGAGCTCAACAGTTCATGCGGGTCATTATCGGCTATTTCATCAGGAACACTCGCTGCGTTTATTTGCGGAAGCAACGTCTATGCGCTTCAGTATTCAGGACAAGCCACCACATTCAAGTCAATTATGAATCTGGACGCGCTCAGACAAAAACAGTTTTTGAAGTTATTGGCGACTACTGACCAAAAAGTCTTTTTGTTCTACCGAAGCATTATCACGCAAGTCACTTTCCCGATGTTCGACATCTACGATACAGCTAGCAACCAAACCGCTTCGTTAAAATACAGCGACGTTATCAACACCTGTCCGGCTGTTGAGTTTGATCCTACGCTCACTTCTTATGGTTTGGATATCCTTGCCAGCGGTAATGGTAACTATAAGGTCTTCTTGAGCAATTATAAGTCAGAAATCCTCTTCCTCGATATCTCGCTCAATGGCGAGGCTGTCACGGTGAACACCTGTACTCAGTATAATTTCACCAGCACAGTGACCCAGAGAGACGCGATATTGAAACAACCGGTTTGGGAGCAATTCAAAGTGCTCTCGCAACAGGGTGGTTCGTACTACTGCTTTGTTAAATCAAATAACACCTTCGTTTACTTCCTGACGCTCTCTGGAAACACCGCTCAAGTCCAAGAAGCCTACGTCAATTATTTCCATGATAGCACGGTGCACTACTTCGAGGTGGCGGGTAGCAAGCTATTCACCCTTGTCACGCTGCCTCAACGAGCAGGCCATTCATTGGAGAGCTACGTGCTATACTATCCAATCGGAACTCCGCAAACTGATGCTAGTGCTCCTTATAGATACGTTAAAGCGACTCAGTACCTGAACTTGAGCAAAGAGCTGGGAAGCGGCGCGGTTGGCGACAACGCAGCATTCTCGTATGATGACGGCTCCGGAAAGCTGCTTTTGGCGAGTAAGGGAGCAACTACAGGGAAAATCTCCAATGTTTACTCCGGCTGGACCATTAATGCTCAGAGCTCTAATAGCACTTTCTACCTCCAAGGGGAGAATTTCGCTTCGCGATCGAGTGTCAAGGTGGTCATTTCGCTTAATCCAGAGGTTTCTTCTCATCCTTGGCTCTGGATTGGACTTGGTATTGGTCTCTTCGTGATTGCTGTGATAGTTGGGCTGTGTATTTATAGATACAAGAGAAAACAAGCAGAAAAACCTTTCTTCTACGAAGAGTTCAACGAAAGCAGTTTTGCGTGAGTTTTTTTGTTGTTATCATCAAACTTGAGATTTTACAAATAAGACATAGCAATTGATTTCGAATGAATTGAAGGACATGATTAGTCTTAGCCGTTGCCTCACACAATACATATTTTGTTGAGAAAGACGTTATATATTCCTTCACAACCAACAGTAAGCTAAAATAAAAAAAATACTTGAGCCATCTCTTCTTGAGTCAGTTAGAAAAACAGTTAAAATTAAAGTCACACGCAATTGCCAAAATTTGCTCATAAAACAAAAAACTCTGCCCAAACGCGGTATACAATTGCTTTGATAAAGATACACTCTCACTTCCAAAAAATAATTGTGCTTCAATAATCGCTTATCTCCTTTGATTCTGCCAGCCCTGCCCGAATTGAGCAGTACTTTCAAAAAGACCGATTTGTTTCATTCGAATTTCACCAGGATTTATATTTGAGTTCGATCGCTGCACTTTATGAGGATTTCCTGGGGACACATCTGCGGCTGGGTCGAATTCAACCAGCGATCGTGCACCGGGAGTCGAAGCCTCACTTTGCACCAGCAGCGTATTCAACCTACCTTTGCTTCTATTTCTCATCTGATCGAGTTTCTCTAAAAATTCAGCTCCGCCTTTAAGCTCATATTTCCTCGGAGAAACGTCATTTGTGTCTTGTTTCACTGAAGGCGTGAATTCTTTCATCGACGGCACGTGTTCTCTCGCAGAAGACATATTCTCTTGAGCCGGCAGTTTTATACGAACCGTCTGCGAATCTTTTCTGTGTTCCGACCGAGTGCTCGGCTGCTTCAACGCAGACTTCTGTTTCGAGAACGGCGATTCTGAGCTCTCGATACGCATGTCTTGGGACGGCCGTTTATAGACATTATCTTGAGAGGCTAGGGCGTCTGGCCGCGTGGATGGCAGGCCTCTATTCGCTCCATTCGCCTCACGAGATATTTGCGTAAACGATTGATTTCTTCCAACATTAGGCGAGCCGAAGCTAGAGTTGAGCTGATCCATCTCCTCAGACTCGTCTCTCACCGACTGTTCATATTTAATTAATGCACGTGATTTTCTTCGAGTGGGACTATCATCTGGCATAACAAAAGTCCTTGCGAGAGTTTGTAAAAACGGATCATTGAGCTCTTCGCCCTTTGGCCTTTTCTGTTCAACATAGACTTGCGGAGGCTGTTCGGGCTCCCGTCGACCTTTCACTCCGTTGATGAGCACATAAGAATAGTCAAGCTTTGGGTCCGGAACGATGGTATACTTTGTTCTGCCTTCATCTTCATTTTTAATTACTTGTTGGACCATAGGGTTTGGCCGTGGAATGGCATAGAAGCTTGTACCTTTACCATAAAAGGAGTCATTCCCTTCGTATCGGTGAGAACCTCCTCTCATCGGCATCGGCGACTCGAAAAAGGACCCTTGCTCTACCGGCGAGAACTCACGCAGATAACCCGAAGGCGACTCTCTTCTTTTCCTCTCCTGCGGAATGGGCGAATATCTCCTTTCGGACTCCATACAACTACGATCTCTCATTATATTGCTCATGGCGTTATTCGATTGGTACTTTCCGGGGATCGGAGGCCTTCCGGACCGATTAGTGGCTTGCTTTATAGGGTTGTAGAAAATTGATTCTTGCACGAATGCGTCTGATCCTCTCGCTGAGGCCTTCTCATAGGAATTATTTCTGTGAGAATCGAGTTCTTTTGCGCGGTAAATAGGCACGCCTTCAAAATTTCGCTTTCGATATTCTTCAAAGAGAGGGCAATATCTAGCGCTTCTCTCCGATATTCCAGAAGCATTAAATTCTGGATTGTATTTGATATTTGAAGCTGAGAGATCCGGGATACGCTTTGAAGAATCCCCTCGAGGACTTCTCTCAGGCGTGAGTCGCTTATCTGGAGTTCCAGAATTGTGCTGAGAGAACTTGTTGTTTCTAGATGGCGTTTGATAGACACTGGATAAAAAGAAGCTTTCGCTGAAACTGTTTCCCATTTTGCTATCATTGTTGCTCTGATCTAAATAATATCCGTTGATTTTCGCATATTTCTCTTGGTTGGGCTTATAAATTGATTCATTTTCGGGAGCAATATTGACTTGACAGAAGCTATCGGTCATTTTAGGTTTCTCTTCGACATAGGCGGAAGCTGATCTTTTGTGATTCTGAGTCTGGAAGTGAGGAGTAGCGGACTGATAATCAGTGTTTGGATCTAAAGGGATCCTTGCTGAAGACTTCCTTTGAGTATTTGGATCTAAAGGAAAGTTATAACAAGGAATTGGCGGGAAAAGCATACAATCGTCCTTGAAAGGATTCGCATGGGTCGGCGTTTCCTTCCTCTGAGTGGGCCAAGGCTGCATGTAAGGCTGCGGATCAAGCGGCTTCACCTCAGAGCTGATTTGGTTCACGTTAATCCTTGGCACGAAGGAATAATTTTCCTTCTGAGTGATCTGAAACTCAGGTTTAAGCGGTTTCGGCACTGCGTATTTCGGCTGGTGCGTCTCTTCGTCAGTGATGCGAAGAAAAGAGCCCGTGAGCATCGGCTGCATCGAGTCTTCATCCCGATTGCCGTCGCAGTTTAAGCTACTCAATGAAAATTGACTCTGGTCGAATTTATTATCGCTACGTGGCTTGTATTCATCAGGAGCCAACGTATCCGGTTGATTTTGAGATCTGTTTCATCGAAAAATTAACCCAATGGCTTGAATGTCCTGATTTACCTCTCTAAGAACCGTGATTGCGATTTATAAGACGAAGGCGTCTCTTGAAAAGTGCTCTGGTTCAACCTATCATTATTTCCTTGAGCGTCGTATTCTACTTCAACGTTATGGACAATTTGCGAATGTCTATACTTTTCGACGGCTCCTGTAACGTTGGTTTCAAAAAATGCGTTGGATACACACCACTCCTCTGATTTCGAGGGTCCTTACTTTCTCCCTATTCAAATTAGTCATCTCAGAGGACCCGAGCAAAATTACGTTCCATCCATGACTGAAGCTCATGTGAATTAAGGCACGTAGTATCGGTTCTTGTAAAGATTGTTCTGATATTTAGCTTCCTAAAGTCTTTTGATAATTTATCTAAAGCAATAAAATTTAGTAACAACTATATAAATAACGATTACGGGCAAATCCGAATTATTAAACCTCGTTTCACCTTTGAACAAATTGAAGAGATATGAGTGTAGAGAGGTTAAGTCTCGAATTATTAAAGCTAAGTAACCTCAAAATTATGCATGAAATCACGAACAGATGGTATCATATTACATAGCTCCAATGAAATCGAAATATTGTAAAATTTCAAAGCATATTTAATCATTTAAAAGCAATTCTATAGGCTATTTTCCTTATTCAGGCTTGCCTCTCGGAGATTCTGAGTCCGAGCGACCTTTCCCTCTTCCAGGAGATTTAGGGATGTCTTTTTTCGAAATCACGGCGCTCTTTCGGATGTTCTCGGTCACGAAATTCCTCTTAAACTCTGGCAGAGACGCTCTTGTTGGGTTTTTCACAACATTGCTGAGGCTCTGCTCCATTCTTGAAGCCTTCACTTCCGGAGGGACGTACTTAGGAAGCTGACCTCTAACGGTATATGACCTAAAGTGAATAGTTATGGAGATGGTCAAAGCAAGGAGTACTTACCAATACATCTCGTCAGTTTCAATAATGAGTTTTCCTTGTCTCGTTCTACCGTACTCAAGAGGCGTGAAACCCACGTAGAAGGGTTGTCCATCCCTATGGAGGAGAATAATAATAAGTTTATATGGAAAAGGCGAGTAGATTACTGTCCATATGGAGGAAGAGCGCCTTCTTTGGGCTGGATAGTGAATTCTGCATCTGATTCTGAGCTAAAGTAAGCTTTGAAATCTGCTGTTCGGTTCTTATAGAGGTTTGTCAGCTTGAATGAGACCGTGGAGGTTCTATTTAGCGTAGAGGTAATGGCAATGATATCGTCCACTTCAGGTTCGTGAGCTTCAATAAGCATCCTGAATCTAATAAAAAAAGCGGTTTAGTCATTCATAAAACGAAGAGGTAATGGTACTTCCAGCGTCCTCCAGATGATTTATTGATCGCGACCTCGATATAAGCTTTCATTGGTTTGAGAGGCGCGAAATGAACCTGCCAAAGAAGTTTATCGTTGAGATTTTCAATGGTGGTCTTCTTCGGCTTAAAATCAAGCCATTTCTTCTGCGAGAGTATATGCTGCAAATCCTTCGGGTATTGCGTGACTTCCAGTGTGTACGTGTCGTTGGGATCAGCTTTTCCAAGTCCAGGCAGCTCGATCTTGAGATCGTCTTCGTATTTCATTCGACAAGTCGCCCGAATGCTGAAGTCCATATTATTGAAGAAAGATTCCGTGACTCCTCTAATCGGATATCTCCATGCGATTTTCTCGTTCAAGGTGACGACCAACTCAGCAAAGTAGTCGCTGATTGCTCGAGGCAAGAAAGTGAAAGGGATTTGGAACACATTTAAGCCGTTCACAACAACAGTATTCTTCTTCAGCAGCAGCTCGAAGGCCTCTCTGTTGACTCCCTCAGCCTGGAGAGACACTGACACTGTAATTCCATCTTTAAACGGATTTTTGAAAAGAATTGTGCCTGATGAGTCTTTATTCAGAGTTCCCGTGATGACCTTCTCCTCGAACTTTGTCGGGGGTTGACCTCGACCGAACACCAAGAACTGCCACCTGCCGATGTCATCGCTCTCGAAGAGGATTTCCCCGCTCTCCACTTGCTCCATGCCGGAGGGGGAGTATTGAAGCTGGACTTTCGCAACTCCTTGGGGCGGGATTTCAATATTGTTTTCCAATACATCAAAGTTAAGAGGATTAGTGATCTTGTACCTAACTGTTGTAAGTTTGTTGGAGGGATTCTCAAGCTCGACCTCCTGTATGGCGGATTTGCCGAGCTCAGCGAACTGCGTATTCAATCGAATCGGCGGACCTTCCTTTGATACCAAGTTCAGTTCATACCAGACCTCTCCAAGTTTTTCGTGTAAGAAAGCGATGGTTCCTCTCGCGTTCATTGGCTTCATCGGGCTGAACACAAGCTCATAGGCCTTTGAGGAATTAGGCATTACAGTAAAGATGGAGTCTCCTGATAACGAATCGCCTTGAATCGCGACCTCATAATTGACGATTTCGTTAAGAGGATTAACAAGCATGACTTCCAACGCGCATTTCTTTCTCACCTCAGCAAACAGATCGAAACTCTTCTCTGCCTTGGGGCTCTCAGTTTGGATTTCGACGGTCCACCAGTAGTAGGCCCCTCTCTGATCTTTGAAGGTGATTGACCCTGTGAACACGCCTCCAAGGTTCGGCGTGATCTGCATTCGGTACTTCCCGACTTTATTGACCGGGACGCTAAATGACTGCTTTCCTGTCACCCAGTTCTCTGGCAAATCTGTCTCAACGGTATAATTCGCGTATTCGTCGTTGTAAGGGTTAGGAACCTCGAAAACTTCTTCCTTCGTCTGTCGCGCTTTGCATTTAACGATCCTATGTCCTTCAGAAAGAGGTTCTTCGCCATAGCCAAGCAGCTCATAGTCAAATACATCGTTTGTCCATGGATTTTTCAATACGAGTCTAGCTTGCGCGGGCTTAGTCGTGATCCATTTCGGCTCAAAAGTCAGGCGGTACTCCTCCGTTTTTCCTTTCTTCACCACGAGAGTGTCTCGAGGGCCATTGAAATAATCTCCGTGCTTATCAACTGGTCGTGAGAATTCGATTTTGATCTGCCAGTCCTTTTCCGTGCGGTTTACGATAGGAATTGGCTGCACTTGCTTTTGTCGTGCAGGGACCCTGAACTCCAAAGTGGCCTGTATAGGCTTTGGGATGATCTGGATGGTTATTTCGTATATTCTAATGTCTGTTTTCGCAGCGTTTCTAAAAATGAGCCGTGTCCTATACTCTGGCACAGGAGAACGGAAAGCAAGTTCTACCGTCAACTTGTTATCAGAAGCAATCTCTTTCGAGCTAGTTTGAGTAGCACTGAATTTCGATTCTGGGTAGTCGAGAATCCTTGAGCCAGAGGGCAAATCACCGGTTTTTCCCAACGCTTTCTTGTCTTTATCGGGCTGCTGTCCTTTTTTCGGTTTCATTGGATCGGCAATTGTGAATGTCGGTGGGGCCAATATGAACTGAGAAGGATTTTCGATTTCGAACGTGATTTGATCGGGTACAACTTGATTCTTGACCTTTTTATCATACTCGTCTCTCAATGCAGGTCGGACCGCTGCTCTCCAGACACGTTTAGCTTCCTCTAAATGCTTATTCTTAAATTGAAGTGGGATCTCTAGAGTATTGTTGCCATCGATTCTAAATTGCGTGACTTTCTGGTCCCAAGGAATGATTTCCGGGTCCTCAACACTACCAATGAGAGTATACTGCATCTCACCGACCTATCGTTTAGCAAATTGGAATTAAGTCCGTTGATTCAAAGTGATTTTTTACGTTTTCGTCGACAAAGACGATATGGCATTTATATTGCTGTTTCATGAAGGGACAGAAGAAAACCGTCAATAAATTGCTGCCTCCAGGCTGAGTTTTTGGAATCTTGTCCTGCTTTACGAAGAACGCAGGCGGCATGATTTCTTTCTTCGATTCTACTGGCTTCTTAGTTGGTTGTTTGAATGATTTTTTCCCGTCTTCTTTTCGGTCATCCTCTTCGATGGTCAGCTGGATCTGGAAGTTCACAGGCTTTAGGAAAGGATTTTCGATCTTAATTTCTGTTGGAACGAGCTGGTACAGCTTCGCGCTAACAGGAACCTCATAGCGTGACACTCGGCCGGTGATCTAGTAGTAGATCATGAGATGATTCTGCATGGGCATCAATTTACCTTGGAAACGAGATCAAATGCAATGGCAGCTGCCTGAGTATTGCTCTCTTTCTTATTCGTGAAAATGATCCTCGCCCTCACAGGCTCTGAAATTTTGCTCTGGAAAGTTACTGGTACACGAGCCATGCTTTTAGGTTCGAGCTTTATCTCATCGACTTCTGTCGAAAAGTCTGGGATCTCCGACTTTCTTTCGTTCTCGAGCTCAACCTATTAAATTTTTGTGAACATTAACATAACGAAGGGGAAAATGGTATTTACTCTATAGCTAATGGCTTTTGATGTTGGATTCGACAATTCAATGTACTTAGTGACGCTATCTCCAAGCACGCAGGAGAATTCCACGGTTGCTTTGGAAATATAGTGTGGTAGGTTGTTATAGAGGTAAAGGCAGAACAGGACCATTTCCCTCTGGCTTGGGTTCATAAGGTCTTTGGCTGTGAAATGCGTTTGAAGGCGCATTTCGGACAGCGCGTCGATAATTTTCTGAGAGTTATGCCTGAAATCATCTTCGGTTTGTGGATTGTTTCTCATTTCTTTCAGCGCAAGCAGCCTGCCTGTCCCCATGTAGCTTTGTAAAAGCGCAGCAAACACTGTTCCGTCCTTTAGGCTCACATCGAAGTTCTTCAAACGGATATACTGGTTGACTTTTACGGTTTCGTATTGGATTTCAATCCACCTTAACAGTAGGTTCTCATGCACCGAATATATATTGCTGCCTTCGATATAGTACTGCGGAATCGTGATCTTCTCCGGAGGAATGCCCGGGAGACTGCGGATAGCTTTAGGCGTCACTCGTCCAAGGTAGTAAATTTTGAGAATCTGGAAGAATAAGGTGATCCAAGCGTCGCATGAGAGATAATTGAACAGTTTCTCTGAAAGTTTGTGAGTGTTGTTCAATAGCGGAGACGGGTTTGATTTCAGCCAGAAATTATACTCCTGCATTTTTAACAAGAATTCAGGACGAATTGTATTGAGAAGAGCCCCGTTCTCCTTGAGGTTTCTGAGGAGGTCATCATACTGTTTGTAGATGATTTTGATTTTCTCGCTCTTCTTTGTCACGCCTTCGAGTCGAGCCTTGAATGGGTAATTTTTCCCAGTAAGGAACGTCAACAGCTCGAAGATTTGTCCGCCGTTAGAATCCATGACGTCCTGAGGATATCTTGCAATATTATTGGTTAATACGTTGAAATTAAGCCATCGAACAATGTGCTCAGTCGACCTCTCTATCATGTGCTGAGGAATTGGAGAATACCCGAAAAAGCCCCTAACAATGCAATTAAATTAGATTCATTCTAAGGAAACAAGCTATTACTTCGCGCCGCCACCTGAAGTTTGCGTTCCGCTCTTAGAATAAGCAACGCTGCCGCCCCTTGGCGAGCTCTGAGACGCATCGTCGTCATCAATTTCTTTGATTCTGATTGCCTCGCCCTCAGGACATTCTAATTCGTATTCATCCCAATGTCGCTGTAAGTAAGGGAAATTTGTCAGGAGAGAGTTGTCCACAGTGCCTGAAATCATAATTGGATACACATGCTTCTCGTCGTCAACGAATTCAATTCGCGTGGTAAACGACATGGTCTTTTTCAACTTCACCGACACTTCGACCCGAACTTTGCTTTTTGTAATCCCAAGATTGTCGCCGTCAAGGAATTTAAACTCCAATGGGACAGAACCAACATCCGCGGCCACTTTTGGTGGCTCCAGCGTGAGGTTTTCAAAACCGTCGTTTATCACCTTGAAAATCGCTTTTGCTTCGATATCGATCGGGGAGATCGGTAGTATCACCTCTCTGCGGTCGAATAAAAGCTTCGGATGCGCTCCTTGGCCTTTTAGCGTCATCTCTGTATAGGCTTGAGGTTTTTCGTCTAGGTAAACAGGGACTTTCACTTCATAGTCTCCTGTGGCAACAGGACTGAACCCAGCTCTGATAACGATCGTTTCACCAGCCTTGATTTGTCCTTCTGTTGGCTGTAGCGAAAATACTTGCACGTGATCGATTTCTCTTGTATCGAAGCTCCAGCTGACTGTTCTATTCTCCTTATTTTCAATTATCACGTCCATGTAGTCAGGATAAGGCTTCTCCACAGACTTTATGATTTTCTTCTTGAAGGTCAAAGTTGGGGGCTTGAGAATGAACTTCGGCTTGAGACCATTGCAAATCACATTTCGCATCAACGATTCGATCTTTCCGTAGCCTTCTAACATAATAGGCAGCTCGAACATGTAAGAGATTGGCTCCTTTGGCGTGAATTTCAGCTTAAACTGCAGTTGTGATTTAGGTTTGATCTAATATTCGGGATTATGATGAAGGTAAGCTAATTTTTCTATCAATAGGGTTTTACAGTAATTTGCTTCAATCTCGACGGCACCTTTTTCTTCTCATCTTCATCAGAGTCATCTCCGGCATCTGAAGGAGCCTTACCATCGAGCCTGTCATCATCCGACACTAAACAAGCAAAAAAGTTAAGGTTTCTGGTCGAAAAGGGTTTTATCTTACATGAATCGAGGTCATGGTCGTCGTCGTCTCGAACGATGCTGACCATCACGCTGGACTCATCGTCTCCAGATTCCGAAATCGGGTAGAATTCTAAACACTCGACTCCCATCTTCTCCTTGACTCCCACTCGCTCTCGGAGATCGACATTTAAGTGGGCCTTTATGTTGCTCTCGTTATAAATCGTTAGGATGCTTTCTCCCGTATGCTCGAGGAGAACATCCCCAAAATCGAATTCATCCTCTTTTATTATGACTCGCGGGACGACTACTTGAGCCTGGATGGTCACGGACTGCCGGATGCCACCTCTAATGTATGCGACTAGGTCAAACTTGATTGATTGCTCTTGATTCGATTGAATTGTAACCATAATTGCCTCAATTTGATCGGCAGTTATTCTCCCTCGCGGAGGAGACACATGCACTCCTGGAGGCAATTTCTCTCCGATATGAAAAACCGCTGGGTTTTTATGAGTGTTTTGAAGATAGACCGGGATGCTCTTGGTCTGGCCGACTGGGATCTCACCGACGTTGATCGTGCCTGAGACACCTTTGAAAACGCACCTGGATTCCAGCACGAAGCCAGTACATTTGACGATTTTTTCTCGTCCATCAGTGATTTTTAGCACCACTTGGCCGTCTTCTCCCTTGAAAACTCTTCCTGATGGGTGATAGACAATCCTGACTTCATACTCCGCGCCTGCTGGAACGACTCCTTGGTCGGGTTCAACGTAAAAGAGCCTATGGTCTTCGCCAGTAGGGAGTTTCACCATGCAAGGAAGCCATTTGAACTCTCCTGGAGCGTTACCATCGTTCCTTATCTTAATCGTTTCGTAGGTCACCATCTCCATGTTTGTATCCGCGAAAGAGAATCTGATTACATCACGATCGATATCCAATTGCACAGGCTCGACCAGAGCAGTCACGAGGAATTTAAACCTGTACTTACGGTTGATGTAGTAGGTAATATACTGTCTAAAAGACATTTCTGCTGCGGAAGTAAACACGATATTGAATCCCCCAGTCTGCATTGTTGGAATAATCTGAGGCTCGGTGTCAGATTGACTCAGCTCGTCAATACCTGAGGTGTTAACTTCAACCAGAATCGACGATCGCAGCTCGTTTCTGATCGAAAAGCACCTCACTTCCTTCGATTTCACATACAATGACCCGAAATCAATGTGAATAGGACCCGTGAAAATCTTTTGCATCATATCCGAATTCAGATCCAAGTTTATGTCGCGGTCTTCAGCATTGCTGTTGGGCTTCGAGTGGAACTTCTTCTTGATAAGCTTTTTGGGGTCTGGATTGAAGACCTGTACGTTGTTCTTGCTCATCGGCTCGTATTTCCCGATGGGTTTCTCAACGTACAGAGGATCTTTTACTTCCTTTATATGCAAACGAGGCTCAGGTAGTTCATCGCCAATTCGGAACCAGAACTCGCTATCAAACGGAACCTCCTCATTCAGATGGTTCTTCGCGAGGTAGTTCTTCTCGAGCATCGCGGACTTCATGGTCTCGAATTTTGCTTTGGCGAGAGACTCGCGTTGTTTGGCTCCACGCTCCACTCTTAAATTCTGCAGATATTCATTGTATTTTTGCTTATTATTATAGATTTCAAAATAAGCGCCCAACTTGTCGCTCATTCCCGTCTTCTCCAGGTCAATACCGGTCTGTTGCGCTTTCTTCAACATCACTGATTTGCGTTTCTCTACCTCTGGGATGGTGTCTTCGCCAGATAACTCACCTGCTAGCGCCTCCTTGTGTCTCATTGAGTCCATACTTGCGTACATGGGTTTTCTTTCCTTTTTTCGACTAATCGGTGACTGATTCACCGGATCAACGAATTTTTTCTCGCGCTCGAAGTCAATTGGCAACGCTTCCGGTCCTCGTTTCAGTGTCTGAGAGAGAGAGAATGGGGTGTTATTGCAAGAACATGAGCAAGTTTACTTCTTTTGGTGCGGTCTTGGTCGCAACTCCGATAACTTTTATTGGGATGACATAGGCACCGAAGAGGATGATTTCAATATCGTTAACGAATTTGCCGAGGTTATGGGGCTCAAAAGTAATGGTGGCTGTAAAGAGTTCTCCACCCATAATCTTGCCAGATTTCGGAACGGTATTGTATTGAGAAATCTATGGTTGATAGTGATGATTATAGTGATCAAATGAGTGGACTTTCTTGGCATTACCTTGGAAAATTCAAGCGGAACTGGGTGATTTGGATTTTTATTGTCAATGGAGAACAAGAAATCTTTTCGCTCGTTGACCGCGCACTCTCCAAAGTCAAGAATCGTATGAGAGAGCTTTATCATCGGACACACAGCCCTTGCGTTGAGATGAACGACCACATTATCCTCTCGTCCATCCATCTCAAAGAAGCAAGAGTATGTTACAGCTTTCTCGACCTCCTTCGGATCCATGTGATAATTTCCGCTGACAGATGCGTAGTTCCGGGTCCAATATTGCTGTTTTTCTGTGACTGCTGGCTTGCATGTGAACTTCAAAGCAATCTAAACATCATTGAATGAATATTTAATCTTTTATTATCGCTATGCTATGTACCTGAGAATAGGAGTCAAGAACACCTGAGGCCGGGAAACAATGCATAATCCTCTGTGTTTGCTCGATTCCCAGTTGGTTAGGTGTTTGCAAGCTAGCTGCTTCATCCTATAATAATATTTTATCATACAGCTGATGATAGGAGGTATTTATAGTACATAAGATGCTTGAAGTCCCTCGAGAAATTTCGTTTTGAAGTTGTATTTCTTCGGCGAGTTGTTCACAAGATACGCCTCAACCACTCCGTTTTGACCGTAATATACATCCCCAAAATCGAAACTTGAGCTCTGATTTCCATTGTCGTCGATAACGAAGACAAAAAAGTCAACTGATGTCGCACTGAGGTCGATTTCTTTCTGCACGGACTGCCCTGACACGCTCACAAGCAATCTCCCTCGCAGAATACCCGCATCTTTTGGCCTATAGAAAAAATAAAATAGTTCTCAAAATGCACTGGTTGAAGTCCTTACTGATATGTGATTTTGATGCCCTCGCGATCTCCGGCTTTCACATTGAACCTCGCCTTCTCGAGTCTAAGCTCGCTGGTTTTTTCTGGGAAGCTCAAATCTACAACTCCATCTCGTTTGCCGTCGTTAAAAAACCAAATTGTCTCAGTTTTTTCTCGATGGAGTTGCACAAAACCAAAATTTACAAAAGGATCAAAAATTATGTTGGCTTGAGGCATATAGGCATGCAGAGGTACCTCACACTCATAACCTCCGTCGCTGACAACCCTGATAGAGTCGTGGTAATCATTCAATGTACTTGTTTCGAAACTAACTGACAGTCTCATCGCTAAACCAGGCGCAATGGCTTTCTGCATGTCATAATCGCAGCGAAATTTAGTCGTTTTGGGCTGAAAAATCCTGATTCTGCGTGCTGTTTTTGTAAGGTTCCTCACAAACATCACCACTTCGTAGGTTTGATTGGTCTCGATGTCCTTAATAATAACTTCCGGAGGGAGAATCTCGATAATCTGATCCTGTTTATTTTCTTTGGAAGCGAGCTTGGTTTCTTCTTTGGAAGATGAGTCCTCCTTGACTGGTTTTTTCCTCTTCATGTCGTCGTGGAAAGATGTAGTCGAAGGGATTTTGTTTTCCATTTGGTTACACTTTCAAATTTTTATTATTTATAAAACGAACACAGTTTTATTATCCTTTTCGAACTGAAAATGATTTCTTCCTCATACCACTAACCTATCTTTAATTGTGTTGTTAGAGATTTGTCTAGTTGTCTATGAGTTTTTTCAATAAGCTCGAGGCGAAGAAAGTTTTTTTGAAGAGGAATTAATAGGCATTTTCGTTGCAATGTATAGATTAAAAAACCTTTTCGTAATGGATTTATAGTGTTATAGATATCAAGCCGCTTAAGACGATGACATCATTCTTATGAATTGGTTATGAGGGGAAACGCGATATAACAGGCAAGAAAATATAAATACATATACTGAGATCAGATTTTTAGCAGTTATATCCATTATTGAGGAAAGACTGAAGAAGAAAAATTTCGTATATCCACACTTAAGAAGAAATTATTCTGAAGCCATAAATTCAAATTTATTCATGACGAAAGCGGGGTTTATAGCTCAGATCTCAAATAAGCCAGCAAGTAAAGTCGTTAAGAGAGCAACCACTGACAACTTAACTTACTATACACATCAACCAATCCAGTCTACAACAGAAAACGAGTTCAGCTCTGGAAACCTATCCCACATGCCTATTTGTAAAGGATTTAACTTGCAATTCAAAATTTTTACCTTGACTGACTGACCCAATAAAATTTTTTGACGTTTCTGCAATACATGCAAATTTCTCAAATAATTTTTAATCGACACTTCGAGACACAAAATGAACTATTTCGAGTTTTGGGTCTTTATCACTTTTGGATGGATTGCTTGGATCAGTTCATTGCTGCTGGTAGTCGGTTTCTTACTCTTAAAAAAACTACGAGATCCACCCGGCGATATTATTTTTGGTTTATCCATCGCTGACCTTGGACTCACCACTCATTGGCTTGTCAGCGCCATTTGGTCTGGTCATTTAGCAAGGGATCTGTCACTTGATCCTACTTTCTGTACCATCAATTCTGCCATCAGCATCGGTTCTGCTGTTCTCGCGTACTGCTACAGTATCAGTCTCAACTATTTTCTGGTCAAAAGAATGGGCAATGCGCTTCGTGACTCTGAAATCCCAAAATACCGTTACCATGTTTTTTCAGTTATAACTTGCATCTATTTAGTCGGCTACAGCTACAACAATGACTTAATGGGCCTAAACGCCTATGGCACATGCTCAATAAAGAAAGTTGAAGATCCCAGTCTCAGACTGAACCTCTTAGTGCTCGCTAGTATGCTCCTGGTCATTATCAACGGGATCTATGGCATTTATACTTACTTTTACATCAAAGCGAATATCCCAAAAAGCGATCGAATCAATCATCAAGCGTCCGAATTCCTGAGCTATTATAACACCTACGTCTTCGTTTCATTTGTCGTCTGGTTTCTCGCAAGCGTTGCGGCTCTAGGGCAATATATTTTCGAACCAGAGAGCGTAGAAGATTCCAATTTCTGGCCTCCATTGGCGAGTTTTTTCAAGTCTTTGCTTCCTTTGATCCTCACTGTTATCCGCTATAATGACCCTATGGTTAAGGCTCAGATCAAGCAATTACTCATTTTGTGGAAAAGAGGCGAGTTCACCACCAGGCTATCCAATGCTCGAAGGTCTACCCTTAATCCAATAGAAATCGCTCTCCTTCCCAAAAAATCCTCCGCCGCAAAGAAATCCCTCAGCAGCCATCAGGATGAAGAAAACCCCGACATCGAAAGTAAAGTTTCAGAATTTGAAAACGAGACCGGCATGGTAGCCATTACACTATTCTTGGAAACTCAGGCTCGTTACACGGTGCTAGCGGGAGCGAGATATTGCTTTAAAGAGTACCAAGAACTAATGAGTCTCGGCAGAAACGGACCTTATTCTCACAAACTGGTGGTTTCGCTTAATGAGGAGCTGATAATGAAGAAATTTCCGGACTATGAATTTGGGAAATACCCTCCACTGGATGGGACTTTCTCGTTCTATAGACCGGACATATTTTTCAAGCTACTTTCAAAATATAATCCAAATTTCGACTTGCTCGACTCATTGCACCTCAATCAAAATATCGAAGCGATTAAAGGTGCAACCGGAGCAGCAGACGGTGGAAGAAGCGGAGAATTTTTCATGTTTTTGTCAGACAACAGGTTAGTTATCAAAACTATTCACGAAGAAGACCATGCTTCGTTGCTCCGAGCTCTAGAAAGTCTCAGCCATCATTACGAGACAAACCCAAACAGCTTGATAGCAAAGATCTACGGCTTGTTTACCTTCGAAAAGGAGAACGCAGGATCACAGCTGCATTTCATTATTATGGAAAACATAAGCCTAGTCCCGAATAAATACATCCTGCGACGATACGATCTCAAGGGGTCAACCCACGATCGTGACGCGTTGAAAGGATCCCCTATTGAAAGTCTAGAAAAGCCTATTGATAAAACTCTCAAAGATCTCAATTTCTTGAAATACGAAAAGAATATCCGCGTGAATGAGACTATCTGCGCTACAATTTCTGAGGCCGTGGAGAAAGACGCTGAGTTCTTCCAAGCTCAGGGTATTATGGACTATTCTCTGATGTTGTTTGTGATAGATAGGAAAAAGCTGTTGCTTGATGCAATCGAGGACCCAGAACTCAATAAATTCGTCGAATTGGTAATCCCAGAGTGGCCTGACTCACAGGGTCTAGGATATCGGTTGGGTATTATCGATTATTTACAAGTTTTTAATACGCAGAAACTCCTTGAACTGAATTTAAAGCGGATCAAGGCAGTAAATTACAATGTGGATATTTCCGCGCAACCTCCTGATTTTTATGCGAGGAGATTCAGTGCGTTTGTAAGAAAAAGCCTTGGAGTTTAGCCCGGAGGAGTCATGCTAAGGGATTATAGCTATCTATATATAACTCGTATTAATTGCAGCTTTTTGATAGAGACATTTAAAGTGTCTGGAAGTTTCTTTTAAGTTTATTTATCAGTTAAGAATAAAAAATCTTTAACTGACTGATGAGCTCGAATTAAAAAATTGTTGCGGAAATTATAAACTGAAACTCGTTAAGAAATAAACAAGCACTACAGAAATGAATTACAGCTACTATGGCACTGGTGGCCAGGCAGGCGAGCCGCTAATTGGCGGCGCTAGTGCTGGTCGCAACCTCGAACCGAGGAAACAAAACCCCACGTCTTTTACTGAAATCTTTAGAGAACCGAACTATGGCTCTAACGCAAGCCAGCAACAGCGCGGAGGCCCACTGCAGCCTCCTATAAACATCAGAATCATGTGTCCTAAGCACAAGAAATTCATCGTGCAGATCTGCCTGCATACCAACTGCAAGGACAGAATGCTGTGCCAGAGATGTGTTAACGAACACATCTCTTCGCATGTCGCGTGTTTCGAGTCGCCTGAGGAGATTTTCTCGGCCCAGAAGATCGAAGATTTGAAAAACTACATGCATATGTCTGATAATAAGAGAAGCCAGGCAGAAGCTCGCCATGGCGATTTCCTCCATACAATCGACGATATCTTCAGAGAGTTTTACCATATGTTGGAGAAGTACAAGGCTGAACTGAAGGACTACATCCTTGATTACAGCTTCCCGAACATCAATCCGACATTGCTGGTGGAGATTCAGAATGCAATGACGCAGTTCGAGTCCTTACAGAAGGGAATCATCAGCTCACAGGCCTGCGACGACGCGACCATTGAGGACTTTATTGCCAAGTTCCACAGGCTGTCATACCTGCATCAAAGAGCTGCCCAAGTGCTCGAGTCTGAGAGGGAAATAGACTACCCAACGATTGCTAACTATTTGCGCCAAATGCTGAAAGACGCTCAGGACGCAATGAAAATCCACTTGAGAAAGCTGGACCTGGAAAATCTGTTTGACACGTTCCCTGGCTCCACGCGCAGAGGGACCGAACGAGTCGGAGATACGTCTAAATTAGGAGGCTTTGGAGGCGGTGGCGGTGGAGGTGGTGGTGGCGGAGGTGATGGAGACCTCGCCGACTATGATTGCGATGATTTCGTTAATCACCATCAGCAGCCAACTCCAAAGCTGAGTCTACAGGAACTTGGCACATACGCTAACCACCACCAGCAGCCGACTCCGAAGCTGAGTCTGCAAGAACTTGGCACCGTTGGAAAATACCAACTAGATATGTACCCCCAGATCCATACAGGCTTAAAAGACAACGCGAAAGCCTTGGCGTACATTGAAGACAAGGGTCACCTAGCTATTGGCGGTGTCCCTTCTTCGGATAAATCTCCACTGCCATATAAGATTGCTATTTTGAACCTAAATTCCCTTCAGCAGGAAGTAGTTATTCCAGGCCATTCCAAAACAATTACTCAGTTACTTTACGCGCCGAAGAAGCAGCTCCTGATCAGTTGCAGCACAGACCACACTGTGAAGGTATGGGACGCGAAAAACGGTTACACTCTGCTGAAGACGCTACAACACGAAGATGAAGTTGAAGCTATCGAATACATTGAGAGTCTCAACATGCTCGTCACAAGCGGTAAATTCAGAGATATTTACTGCTATGACATTGCTAATGGCTACGGCCAAATGTATTTGGGAACGGATGGCACGAATTGGTTCACGAGTCTTAAATACATCCCCGAAAAGGAGCTTCTGGTCGCCGGATGCGCAAATAAAGGGGAACTCTGGGTTTACCACCTCCCAAGCAAGAAGCTGTTGCAAAGGGTTGAAGGGTTTAAGCGAGGGTTCACTATCGGGGCTATCACATATCTCAGCAAGACTGATAAGCTCTTGACTGGAAGAGTGGGAGGGTGCTTGCAGATATGGAGCTTTGGCACCGGCGGCAAACTTCAATTGGACGGCTCAGCGAGTAAGTTTGGTGATGGAGTTGCTGCGCTGACTCCGATGCTGAATGAAGCGTTTATCGCGAGTACCAACTTCGATCAAAGCGTCCGAATTTGGACTCCTGATGCGAGATTGGTGGCAGATTTGCCTCTGTTAGACCAAGGTTCGCAGTTTGAACCACTGATATTTGCAAATAATAAGAATTTAGTCATCTCGGCTGATTCTAGGCTGGGAATAGTTACCATAGTTACATTTAAAGGACAACCAACTTCTCTTAATAACTCCATTTGTCGTCAATAGATAATACTATACATACTGCTCTTTTCAATAAATTTGATGATCTGAAGCTTAATAATCTTTACAGAGGAATCATGTGAATCGTGTTTAGATCCCAAAATAAATGATTTTTGTATGAAAGGGTATACAATAATGCTTTGAAATTGGAGTGATATACGGAGGAAATATTATTGGTTAAAGGTCTGAGACCAAATTCATGCAATTTGAAAAGTTATCATAAAGCTTCTGATTGTAAAATGCTTTGGAAAGTCGCATGAAATTTGTCGCTAGCTGAGGATGACAGGTCTTGGCAAGAAGGCTTTTGTCGAAATAATCCCTAAATCAAATTGGAAATGCTTATGTCGCTGCAAAATTTAATAAATACTGTTTTATTAGCTCTTTCTCCATCAT